>Ga0208160_1000681_pt1 | contig 15499 bp, 20 predicted proteins | sample CB_VirMetaG_FD_184536 | JGI IMG/M metagenome (GOLD analysis project Ga0208160, IMG submission 184536) | Freshwater to marine saline gradient viral communities from Chesapeake Bay - CB_1504_1 Viral MetaG (SPAdes) (version 4) | ecosystem: Environmental > Aquatic > Marine > Coastal | place: USA... | reverse complement strand
CGCTAGGGTCGTGGATGGATGATGATGAGTAATGGCTAAGAAGAAAAGTTCTATAGGAGCCATAACCTTTATCAAGGAATCACCTAGAAAAAGACCAGGCAGACACGCTAAAAGTTATAATAAGCGTTTGCCTAAACGAAAACAACAAATAGGACAAGGAAACTAATATGTGGGCAAAATTTGGACAGATGGCAGGTAAAGCCATATCTAAAATAAAAAAACCAAAAGGCTTGAAACAAAAAGCACAGGCAGTTATGTCTAAAACTAAAGTTCAAGCTAAAAAAATAGCAGGAAAAACTAAAAATCTTATTAAAAATCAATATGAATTTACTAAGAATTATCCAGGACTTTCAGCAGCTACAATAGCAGGAGGAGCTATAGTAGGATCAGGCGTAGGATATGGTATTAATAAAATGAGAAAAAAAAATAAAAAAAAAGAATACAAAACTACTGATCTTGATTTGGGTAAATATAGCTACAAAATAACTTCATATAAATAAAAATGGCTAATAGATTAGAACAACTAGCAGAAGACATAATGAACTTATCGCAAGATGAGGCTCAAGAACTACAGGTTATTATCAAAGCTAAACTTATGCCTGAAGTTGAGAGACAACGAGGATTATTAGCTGAACAACAACAAGCTATGCCTCAACAACCACAACAAGCTCAATCTCCAATGGCAACACAACGAGATGTTAGAATGGCAGGGTTATTAAGATGATAAAAAAGCTTTGGAAAACATTGAAAAAATACATACAAAAATGTATAGATTCTATTAACGATTTAATTAAAAACTTAAAAGGAGAATAATTATGCCAATGGTAGGAAAAAAGAAATTTGCGTACACAAAAAAAGGTAAAGCTGCTGCAAAAAAATACGCAAAAAAATCTGGTAAGAAAATGAAATCTAAATATTAATGTTAATAAACATTATAGCAAAGCTAACAGGAGAAACTATAATACCAATGAAAAAAAAACCAAAACTAGGATCAGGAAAAAGATTTAAACAATTAACTTCTAAATTAAAAAAACAAGGTGTTAAAGATCCAAAAGCTTTAGCAGCTGCTATTGGAAGAAAAAAATACGGAAAAGCTAAATTCCAAAAATTAGCAGCAAAGGGTAAGAAAAAATAATGTATAAATTACAAAAAGTAAAAGGCGAAGGCGTTAAAACAATAATTGAAACTACTAGACCTAGTAGAGTTAAAGCTAAAACAAGTTTTATGCAATCAATAGGAAAGAAATTTTCTTCTGGTGCTAGAATGACTAAAGGTGTTATTAGCAAAGGAATTAAATTAGGTGCTATTGGTGCAGGATTAACATTAGCTGGTTACGCTGCTGGTGCTCCTTCTAGAAGATATGCCAAAGCTCCTAAGCCAGGTGAAGATAGAGATCTTAGAGATATGATCTTATCTCAACCTGATAAGAGACAAAGATATTAATATGACAACACGAGGCGGAAAAAGAGAAGGTGCAGGTAGACCTAAAGGATCTACTACTAAAGCTAAATGGAAGATGCTTGACGAATTAGCAGTCAAGTACAATCATTCTCCATTAGATTATATGTTAGCTGTATTAAATAATCCTATGTCTTCTCCAGAAAGAAAAATGATGGCTGCGGAAAAAGCAGCTCCATACGTTCACGCAAAATTAGCTACGACAACTACTAAACTTGGATCTGATGGACCAATTAAAATCAACATCAAATGGGGAGACGAGTAAGGAAGAAGTCAAGCAAGAAGAAAAACACATTAACATTCCTTATAGTCCCAGACCATTACAAAGAGAAGTACATAACAGTCTTAAACGATTTAATGTATTAGTTTGTCATAGACGTTTTGGAAAAAGCGTACTTTCAATAAATGAATTAATTAAAACTGCTGTTTCAAAACAAATGGCAAAGTGTGCTTTCGTAGCACCAACATACCGACAAGGTAAATCTATCGCTTGGGAATATTTAAAATATTACACCAAGCCTTTAATGTATTTAGGCGGTAGCAAAAACGAAACAGAATTAAAAATAGATCTATTTAATGGATCAACTATTCAAATCTTTGGAGCCGATCATCCAGATTCGCTTCGAGGTATGGGGTTTCATGGAGTCGTATTAGATGAATACGCATTGATGGCTCCTAGAGTTTGGACAGAAATTATTAGACCTGCCATATCGGATCACTTAGGGTGGGTTATGTTCATAGGTACGCCAATGGGACATAATCAATTCTGGGAAGTTTATGATTTTTCATTACGAGGTCATAAAGATTGGTTTGGTCAGTTATATAGAGCTAGTGAAACTAAAGTTATTCCTGAAGAAGAATTAAAACAAGCTCAGGAAATAATGACTGATGAACAATATCAGCAAGAGTTTGAATGTTCATTTACTGCTGCGGTAAGTGGATCTTATTATGGTAAGTTAATTACTAAAGCAGATAGTGAAAAAAGAATTACCAATGTTCCTGTAGATGAAAATGTAGGCGTTGAAACTTGGTGGGACTTAGGTATAGGTGATTCAACTGCAATTTGGTTTGCACAAAGAATTGGTGAAGAAATTCATCTCATAGATTACTATGAAAATTCTGGTGAATCATTAATGCATTATGCAGACGTATTAGAGGAAAAAGGTTATGCATATGAAAGACATATAGCTCCTCACGATATTCAAGCAAGAGAGCTTGGTACTGGTAAATCAAGACTTGAAGTTTCTCAAGAACTTGGTATTGACTTTGAGATAGCACCTAAGCTAGAAGTAGATCACGGAATTGAAGCAGTAAGAAATACTTTACCTCATTGTTGGTTTGATAGAGAGAAGTGCAAGTTAGGTTTAGATGCTTTAAGACAATATAGAAAACAATGGGATGAAAAAAACCAAGTCTTTAAAAATAAACCACTACACGATTGGTGCTCACATGCTGCTGACTCCTTTAGATATGGATGCGTACACGACCCAATTGATACTACAGAATGGACTAAACCAATTAACGTAGATTATAAATACATAGTATGAAAACAGATAACGAAATTTTAGCATTATTAAATAGTGAAATTAGAGCATCATCAGGTTACATTGGTGGTGAGATTGTTTCTCGTAGAAGAAAATCATTAGAATATTATTTAGGTAAACCTTTTGGTAATGAACAAGAAGGCAGATCACAAGTAATCAGTACAGATGTATCTGATACAGTTGAATCATTAATGCCATCATTGATGAAAATATTTACAGCAGGTGATAACGTATTTCATTGTGAACCTGTTGGACCAGAAGATGAGAAAGTTGCAAAACAAGCAAGTGATTATATTAACCACGTTTTTTATAAAGAGAATAGAGGTTTCACTGCTTTGTATACTGCGTTTAAAGATGCATTGATTCAAAAGAATGGAATACTAAAAATTTATTGGGATGATTCTGAAAAAACTACAAGAGAAGAATATCACAAATTAACTGAAGATGAATATAATTTATTAATTGCTGATCCAGAAATTTCAGTTGGTGAACACGAAGAATACGAAGAAGAATTTAAAGATCAAAATAATAAAGTAATTGATAAAGTTAAATTTCATAATGTAGTAGTTTATAAAACTCAATTATATGGACAAGTTAAAATTGAACCAGTACCACCTGAAGAATTTTTAATTGAACGTAGAGCTAAGTCTATAGATTCTGCAAACTTTGTTTGCCATAGAACTTATATGACAAGAACTCAATTAGTTGAAATGGGTTATGATCAAGATGTAGTTTATAACTTACCTACTGGTGATTCAGAATATTATTTAGAAGACAGACAAGTTAGATACCAAGAAGTTGATTTCTCAGCTCCACAAGATAGAGGTGATGATTCTTCTGATGAAGTATTAATACACGAATGTTATGTAAGAATGGATGCCAATGAAGATGGCAAATCAGAATTATATAAAGTTTGTTTAGCAGGAACAGGTGCATATAAAATATTAGATATGCAAGAGATTGATTCAATTCCTTTTGTTTCAATGACTCCAATTATAATGCCTCATAGATTTTATGGCAGATCTGTATCTGAATTGATTGAAGACATACAATTAATTAAATCTACTGTGATGAGACAAATGTTAGATAATATGTATCTAACTAATAATAATAGAATTGCAATACAAGATGGTCAAGTTGCTATTGATGATTTATTAACTAATAGACCTGGCGGAATAGTTAGAACTAAACAACCACCTGCAAACGTAATGCAGGTTATGACTGCACAACCAATTACAGAACAAGCTTCTGGATTGTTATCTTACTTAGATGCAGTTAGAGAATCTAGATCTGGAGTTACTAAAGCTGCACAAGGTTTACAATCAGATTCATTAAATACAGAAACTGCTACTGGAATGAATCAAGTATTAACTCAATCTCAAATGAGAATGGAGTTGATTGCTAGAACATTTGCTGAAACAGGTGTTAAAGATTTAGGAATTAAAATATTTGAATTACTTTGCAAGTATCAGCAAAAAGAAAAATTAGTTAGAATTAGAGGTGAGTTTGTTCCTATGACTCCTTATGAATGGAGAGATAGAGTTAACTTATCTGTTAAAGTTGGATTAGGTACAGGATCAAAAGAACAACAATTAATATTATTAAACTCAATATTACAAAGACAATTACAAGCAATACAATTGCAAGGTAATGTTTATGGTCCAGTAGTTAATCTTAAAAACATTTACGCTACATTACAAAAATTAATTGAGAACGCAGGATTAGGTAACGCTGAACCATTCTTTATGGATCCAGAAGTTGGTGCTGCACAAATGCCACCATTACCACCACCTGCTCCTACTGAATTTGAGAAAGTATCATTAGCTCAAGTACAAGGTGAAAACGAAAGAGCTGTACTAAGTTCTCAAGTTCAAATGAAGAAATTAGAATCAGAATTACGACAGTCATTATTAGATTTCGAATTAAGAGTAAAAGAAATGGAATTAAAATATGGCACTAAGATTAATGAACTTGAATTGCGTAACAAATCTATGGTAGAACAAACGCAAGTTAAACAATCAGGTGATATATTTAAAGAAATAATGAAAGGTCAACAAAAGTTTTTCAATGAAAGAAGATCTCAACAAACAGATTTCGCAGGGGAAGAAGGCTCAGCTACTGCTGGACGAACCCCTGATGAAGGAAGCATTTAACTATCTCAAATCTCGTTATCAAGAGGAGATATTTAATACTTCATATTCTGATCATAACCAAAGACAAGTACTTTGGATGGCTTATAATATGATTGAAAAAATCAAAGGTCATTTAGAGTCAGTTATGACTTCAGGATCTCTAGCTCAAAAAGAGTTAGATCAACTACAAGACTTAACTAAGTAATTAGAAGTCTTCTCGCCAATCCACTTAAGGAAGCGATTAACCAAAAGGAAAATATATGCAAGTAGATAAAACTGTGCAAAGTGCTGCTGACAAATTAGTTGGATTACTGAATCCTAAAGAAGGACAATCAGAAAACAATGAAAAGAAAGTAGAACAATCAGAACAACCTCAAGTTCAAGTTGAAGAAAATAAAGTTGAGTCAACTAAAGAAGAACCTGTCGTTGCTGAAGAAAGTAACAAATCCGAGACTGAGGAAGTTACTGAAGAAGCTGTAAGTTCTGAAAATAAAACAAAAGAGACTGAAGAAACCGAAATTCAAGAAAGTCCAAAACCACAACTCCACCGAGTCAAAGTACAAGGTCAAGAGTTAGAGGTCAGCCTGGATGAACTTAAAGCAGGTTATTCAAGAGACTCCGATTACAGACAAAAGACTCACGTATTGTCTCAAGAGAAAAAATCTTTTGAAGAACAAAAACAAGGTCTTAGTCAAACGTACCAATCACGTCTAAAGGAATTAGATGATTTGATTAATAGTGCTAATACTTATATCAGTCAACAATCAGGAAATGTTGATCTTCCTAAATTATATGAAGAAGATCCTGCTCAAGCAGCTCGAGTTGATTACCAAATGAGGCAACAACAAGAGCATTTGTCTAACTTAAAGAAACAATCTGAAAGAATTAGACTAGAGCAATATAACTCTTATCTTGATGAACAAAGAAAATTAGCGGCTACGAAAATTCCTGAATATGCAGATCCAAATAAAGCACCTGTATTTAAATCTCAGTTAAAGAATACTTTAGCTGATTATGGATTTACTGATGCTGAAATTGGAATGTTAGCTGACCATAGGTTTCTTATGGTTGCTAAGGATGCAATGGAATATCGTAACTTTAAAGGACAAAAGCCAGTTGCTTCTAAAAAAGTAGTAGCTGCTCCTAAAGTAATCAAATCTGGAATCTCTAAAGGAGACGATTCTAAACGTGGTGTGGTCAAACAAAAACTTGGTAGATTGAAACGATCTGGAAAAATCCAGGATGCTCAATCTGCTATTCTTGAAATAATCTCAAAATAAAGGGAAAATAACATGGCACAACCAACAAATACATTTGATACTTATGATGCAGTAGGTATTAGAGAAGATTTGCAAGATGTGATTTATTCTATTTCTCCAACTGAAACTCCTTTCATGAGTTCAGCTGCGAGAGAACAAGTAAAGAACACTTTGCATGAGTGGCAAACTGATTCTTTGGCAGCAGCAGTTACAAATAACGCTGTTATCGAAGGTGATGATGCTACTTTAGATGCATCATCTGCTACTACAAGACTTGGTAACTACACACAGATTATGGACAAAACTGTTGTAATTACAGGTACACAAGAAGCAGTTGACAAAGCTGGTAGAGCTTCTGAATTAGCTTACCAAATTGCTAAAAAATCTAAAGAACTAAAAAGAGACATTGAGTCTACTTTATTAACTAACCAAGCTAGAGTTGCAGGTAATTCTTCAACTGCTAGAAAATTTGGTTCAATTGGTTCTTGGGTTGCAACTAATGATGACTTAGGTGCTAGTGGTGCTTCACCAACAGGTGATGGTACTGATGCTAGAACTGATGGTACTCAAAGAGCTTTAACTGAAGCTTCTTTAAAATCTGTGATCAAAAATGTTTGGAACGCAGGTGGAAACCCTTCTGTCATAATGGTAGGACCATTCAATAAACAGAAAATTTCTGGATTTACTGGTGGATCTACTAGATTTGATGCTTCTGAAGACAAAACTTTATACACTTCAATAGATGTATATTCTTCAGACTTCGGTGATTTAGAAGTAGTACCTAACAGATTCTCTAGAGATAGAGACGCTTGGGTATTAGATATGGACTACTGGTCTGTAGGTTTCTTAAGAGACTTCACTATGCATGAATTATCAAAATCTGGTGATTCTGAGAAAAGACAATTACTTGTTGAACTTTCTCTAATCTCTAGAAATGAAGCTGCAAGTGGTCTAGTTGCTGACTTAACAACAGCGTAATAATTAAATACTAGGGGGGAGTACCCTAAACATTTACTTCCCCCAGTATCAACCTTGACTATGAAGTTTAATAGGGTAATAACGGAACGTAGAAGGAGAATAAAAAATGAGAACACTAAACGACTATTTTTTAACAGCAAAAGTTACTGATATTAGTACAGCAGGAAGCACATTCGTAGCTGTACCTGATGCTGGTAATATTGTTAAAATTTACACATCAATTAAAAATGCAATTACAACTGCTGATGCAGCAATTACATTTGAAATTGGTGGTACTGCTGTTACTAATGGAGCAATAACTGTTACACAATCTGGTTCTGCTGCTGGTGATGTAGATTCATCTACACCTAGTGCTGCTAACCGAGTAGAAGAAGGTGGATCTATCGAAATTATTTCTGATGGTGCATCTGCTACTGCGTGTGAAATGATTGTTACATTTGTAATAAGAAGATAATAAATTCAGGGGATGGCAACATCCCCTAACTAATGGAGAAATTATAATGCATAATGGAATGAGACCAACGACAACACAAAAAGTTAACTCATCTGGTACATCTGCACAATCTGCTGCTTTTGGTGCTAACATTGAATATGTTAGAGTAATACCAGACGCTGATTGTCATATAGAATTTGGAGTTAATCCAACAGCTACAACTTCAAGTATTTTTTTGGAATCAAAAACTTCTGAATATTTTAAAGTTTCAGCAGGTGAAAAAGTTGCTGTAATTGGTACAGTTAATTTATATGTAACTCAATTGACTGAGTAGTTATGTCTATCTTAAGAGATAAGGACAAAGATGGTACATCTTATTACATTGAAACAGATGGTAAGATAACTATTAAAACATCACAAGATATTAATCCTATTCTTAAAAAGAATAAAAGACTTTATAACCTTAATGATGGTTATTCTCAATCAAAAGATTTAAAACGTGTAGCAAGTATTCCAAGTTTAGTACTAAGTATTTGGGCAAGAGAATATAATGGTACTAATAATTGGTTTGCTATTCCAAAAAAAGAACGACAAAAAATTTTAAAACTTAAACTTAACAGTAGCGATTTTCGTTACTTTAGAACTGCATCTGGTAGAATTTAATGGCTTTAACAACATATACAGAATTAAAATCCTCAATAGCTAACTGGTTAAATAGAGATGATTTAACTACAGAAATAGCTGGAGATTTTATTGCATTAACAGAATCTGATTTTAATGCAAAGTTAAGAATAAGACAAATGGAACAAGTTGATACTATTACTATCAACGCTGAGACTGTAACAGTACCTACTGGTTTCATAGGAGTAAGATCGTTTTATATTTTAAGTGGTAGTACAAAATATCATTTATCTTATATTACACCTGCTAATTTAATTAGTATTAAAGGTGGATCTACATCTGGATTACCAAGAACTTATACTATAGAATCTGATAATGGAGTTGAAAGCTTTCGTTTCGCACCTTCGCCAGACACGACCTATACAGGCTATTTGCAGTATTATAAGAATTTTACTGCTTTGTCTGATAGTAATACCTCTAACTATATCCTTGCTAACCATCCTGGTATTTATTTGTATGGTAGTCTTTATCATGCATCTAATTTTATCGGTGGAATGGATCCCAACCAAACGCAACAATGGTTAGGTATGTATTCAGCAGCATTAGAAAGATGCGAAAATAACGATAGACAAGATTCTTATGGAGGTGCACCTGTTGTTCAACGAACTGATGTTGGCACAGATATATCTTTTTATAGGAGAAAATAATGCAAATACCTTTTGGTGAATGGCTACCTGATCAACCTAAACATAATAATCCAGGTGCTAATGTAGCAACTAATGTTTATTATGCATTAAATACTTATAAGAGATTTCCTTCTTTAGTTAATTATTCGTCTAATGACATTGCTTCTGATTGTAGAGGTGGTGGATCTTTTAGAGATAATACTGGTAGCGTATATAATTTTGTAGCTACTAATACTGATATTTATCAATTAGATGGTGGAACTTTTACTTCTCGTAAAGGATCCTTAACAGGAACTAATTCAGACTTTTGGACATTTACACAATTTGGTAATTATGTCCTAGCAAGTAATGGTGTTGATGCACCTCAATATTATTTAATGGGAACATCAACTAACTTTGCAGATTTATCTACAATAGTAACTTCAGGAACTGTCCCAACATTTAGAACATCAGGTGTTATTAGGGATTTCTTAGTTACAGGTAATCAACCAACAAACCAAAACAGAATTCAATGGTCAGGTATCAATGATATTGCTACTTGGGAACCAGGAACAAAACAAGCTGATTATCAAGACTTGCCTGGATCAGGTGGTGAAATAGTTGGTATTACATCAGGTGAGTATGGTTATGTATTTAGACAAAACCAAATCATTCGTATGGACTATGTTGGTGGAGCTACTGTATTTAGATTATCAGTTATTTCTCCAAATAGAGGATCTGTATATGGACAAACTATTTGCCAAGATAACAGACGAGTATTCTTTTATGCTGAAGATGGATTCTATGAAATACAAGGTGATAACATAGTTCCAATAGGAGCAGAAAAAGTTAATAGATTTTTTGACTTAGATTTAAACAAAGCGTTTACTGACAGAATTGTATCTGCGGTAGACCCATTTAACCAATTAGCTTTATGGTTATATCCTTCAGCTTCTAATACAAGTAATACTACAGGTATATGTGATAGAATAATTATTTATAATTATGCTACACAAAAATGGTCATTAGCAGAAGCTAATGCTAGTTTTATATTCTCACAATTCGTAGGTGCTTATACTGTAGAATTGATGGACATTATTTCACAAAACTTAGATGCAATTAATATTGCATTAGATACTGACTTTTGGTCAGGGGGACAAAAACTTTTAGGTGCTATTGATAACAATTACAAGGCATCTATATTTTCTGGAACAGCTAATATCTCAGAAATTGAAACTACTGAGATAGAAATATTTCCAGGAGCAAGAGCCTCAATAACTGGTATAAGACCTGTTGTTGATGCTGAGGCAACAGTTACTATTAAAACTAGGGAAAGATTAGCAGATACTCCAACTGAATCTACTACATCTACTATGAAGAATAGTGGTATTAATCCAGTAAGACAATCTGGTAGATACTTTAGAGCTAATGTTAAAATACCTAGTGGTACAATATTTAATCACGGACAAGGCGTAGATATAACTGCTGTTAAGTCTGGTATTAGATAATTTTACCAAATTAAAAATAGGAATTGATTTATGACTGACAAAACTGATATAGATAACGTAAGGTATAGTTTTGAAACTCAAGAGTTTTTTCAACGACAAATTGAAGAAGCTATTAATACATTAATTAATGAAAAAAACACAGAAAACAATAAAGCTTTTGCTTGGTTTATTGGAGATTAAATGGCAGGAAATTATTTAGGAAAATATAGTATTACACCAGCAAACAATACTACTACTTCTACAAGTAGTGTATCTGTTGCAGAAGGTATGTTACCTTCTAACATTAACAACGCCTTTAGAGATATAATGGCAGATGTTAGACAATGGTATAATGATGGACAATGGATTGAATATGGTGATGGATCTGGAACATATACACCAACTTATGTATCAGCAACAGCTTTTACTATTGATGGCGTAGATGTAACTTCTGTTTATCATGCTGGAAGAAGAATTAAATTAGTAGCTGCAACACCAGGTACAATTTATGGTACAATTTCTAGTGTAACATTTTCAACTAACACAACAGTTAACGTAACTTGGGATTCTGGTTCATTATCTAATGAAGCTATTACAAATGTTTATGTTGGTATTCTTTCTAAAACAAACTCATCAATACCTTCTGAATCAATTGGTTCAACTCAAATAGCAGACGGATCTGTAACTACAGCTAAGTTAGCTGCTGATGCAGTAACTAATGCTAAGATTGCTGATGACAGTATAGATTCAGAACATTATGTAGATGGATCTATTGATACTGCACATATTGGAGATTCACAAATTACAACTGCTAAAATAGCAGACTCAAATATTACGACTGCAAAGATTGCAGCAGATGCAATTACTAATGCAAAAATAGCTGACGATTCAATTGATAGCGAACACTATGTTGATGGTTCAATAGACACGGCTCATATTGGTGACGCACAAATTACTACAGCTAAGATTGTTGATTCTAATATCACTACTGCTAAGATAGCAGATAGTAATGTTACTACAGCTAAGATCGCAGATTCAAATGTAACAACTGCAAAAATTAATGATGATGCAGTTACAGCAGCTAAAATAGCTGATGCTGTTATTGTTACTAATGCTGAACATTCAGCACATACACCAGATGATGTTACATTCTTTACAACATCTGCTTCAGACGCAAGATATTTTAGACAAGATTCAAGCGAAACAATTTCATCAGGTGATACTTGGTCAGCATCAGATTCTTATGTTGCTACAACAGCAGCCATTGATGCTAGGGTTATTGACTTAGTAGATGATGTTGGTGGTTTTTATCCAATAGCAAATGAAACAAGTTTTCCAAATACAAATCCAGATGTTAATGATGGTGCTGGTACAATTATTTCAATTAAAGAAATTGCAACAACAAGAACACCTAGTACTGGAACAGTAACTATTACTAGTGGTACATTAGGTGGTTCAACAGTAACAATTACTGGTTGCGGATCTACAGTTCTTACAGCAGGTTTTGGTGTATTAGTAGAAACTACATCTACATTAAATACTTATGCTTTTCATAGATTAGTTCCAAAAGCTACTGAAGTAACTACTGTTGCTTCTATTTCTGGAGACATTACAACAGTTGCAAATGATGGAACTGACATTGGTGTAGTAGCAGGATTATCTACTGACATACAAAATTTAGCTAACATAGAAGATGGTACAACTGCTACAAATGCAATATCAAATGTTGGAAACAATATTTCTGACGTTACTGCTGTTGCTACAAACTTAACAGGTTCTAATACAATTGGAACTGTAGCTACTGATTTATCAGGATCTAATAACATTGGTACTGTAGGAACTAATATTGCTAATGTTAATTATGTTGGTGGATCTATTGGTAATGTTAATATAGTTGCAAGTAACATTGGTGATGTAAATAATTTTGCCAATACATATAGAATTGCTGCAACAGCACCAACTACTAGTTTAGATATTGGTGATTTATATTTTGATACAACTGCTAATGAATTAAAAGTTTACAAATCATCTGGTTGGGCAGCAGCAGGTTCTACAGTTAATGGAACTTCTGCTAGATTTACTTATACGATTTCAGGAACACCAAGCTCAGTATCTGGTGCAGATGATTATGGTTCAACACTTGCTTATGATGCAGGATACGCTGATGTTTATGTTAATGGTGTTCGTATGTCAGCTTCTGACATTACCATTACTTCAGGTACATCAGTTGTATTTGCTACAGCTTTATCAAATGCTGATGTAGTAGATGTTGTAGCTTACGGAACATTTAATGTTGCTGCAATAGACGCATCTAACATTACATCAGGAACTTTAAATGCAGCTAGAATAGGATCTGCATCAATAGACTTAACTACAAAAGTTACAGGTGTTTTACCTTATGCTAATGGTGGTACAGGATTATCTTCTTTAGGAAGTGCTGGTCAGGCATTAAAAGTTAATTCAGGTGGAACAGCTTTAGAATTTGGTGATGTATCAGTTTCTTTATCTTACACTAAAGGAACATTCACAGGTGATAATTCAACGACAGCTTTTACCATTGATAGTGGTAGAGCAGTAGATGACGTTTTAGTTTATGTTAATGGTTTCTTATTAACTCCAACATCTGACTATACTATTTCTGGCACAACATTAACTTTTGTTACAGCTCCAGCTACATCTGCTGAAATTGTTGTTAGATATTTACCATTAAATAATAGTGGTGTTTACACTAACGATACAGCAACAGGTGATAACTCTACTACTGCATTTACAATAGATAGTGGCAGAACAGTTGAAGATGTAATTGTAACAGTTAACGGAGTTACATTAGTTCCAGCAACGGATTACACAATATCAGGTACGACTTTAACATTTACTACAGCACCAGCTAGTTCAGCTGAAATATCAATTAGATACTTGAGGTTAACATAATGGGTATTATTACTAGGTCAGCAGCAAACAACATAACAACTGGTGGAGTAATCTTACCAGCTGGTATTAATGATGCTTCTGTTGCAAGTATAACTGCATTGTCACAAGTAAGTGCTGGAGATGGTATTACTTTAATCTCATCACAAACTGCTAGTTCATCTGCTTCATTATCCTTTACTAGTGGAATAGATAGTACATATAGAACTTATTTGTTTAAGTTTATTAATATGCACCCAACAACAGATAGAGTTGAATTTGAATTTCAAACATCATCAGATGGTGGTAGTAATTATAATGTTACTTGCACTAGCACAATAGTAAGAGCATATCATAATGAAAATGGTACTGGTGGTGGTTTGGAATATGATGGTCAAATGGATTCAGCACAATCCACAAGTTATGTAAGATTAACAAGTGCTGGTGGTGGAATTAGTAATGATAGTGATACTGGATTAAGCGGTAATTTATATTTATTTTCTCCTAGCAATACCACATTCGTAAAACACTTTATACATCATATTTCTTATTATAATGATGATGTATATAATCATAATGGTTTACACGCAGGATATTTTAATACTACATCAGCATTAAATGCCATTAATTTTAAAATGTCTAGTGGCAATCTAAATGGAACAATACATATGTACGGAATAGCATAATATGAGCATAGCATTATCTTTAGGAAATAATTTAACAACAGGCGGTATCTTTAAACCAGCCGCAGTAAATAATACATCAGTTAATAATGTAACTGACTTTGCTAGTGTTGCTGGAAGTTCAACATTAGTATTGTTATCAACACAAACAGCAAGTGCTTCAGCTTCTATTTCATTTACATCAGGAATTGATAGTACTTATGATGAGTATGTTTTTAAGTTTATTAGTTGCCACCCAGCTAGTGATGGACAGTATTTTACATATAATTTTAGTACAGATGGTGGTTCAAATTATAATGTAACTAAAACAACAACTTTTTTTCACGCATATCATAATGAAGCTGGTACAGACGCAGGTTTGTTTTATGACACTGGTTCAGATTTAGCTCAATCAACATCAGACCAAAGGTCAGGCGGTCAAGTAGGTGCAGACGCAGACCAAGCTGTTAGTGGTTATCTTCATTTGTTTCAACCAAGTTCAACAACTTACGTTAAGCATTTTATATCTTCAACAAATTTAGCTGAACAAAACAATTATAGTTCTAATAGTAGAACTACTGGATATTGCAACACTACATCTGCTGTTAATGCTGTTCAGTTTAAATTTTCAGGTGCTAATATAGATGACGGAATAATTAAAATGTATGGATTAGCAAAATCATAATGGCTTTTAATAAATTAAAAGGAATAATATGGGAACAATAACTAGAACATTCGCTAATAACATTACTACATCAGGAGTATTCAAACCTACTGCATTTAATAACGCAAGTTTTGATAACGTAACTGCTGTACCTAGTGGTGCTGTTACAGGTGGTAATATGGTTTTATTATCTACTCAAACTGCAAGTAGTAGTGCTTCAATAAGTTTTACATCAGGAATAGACAGTACCTATAAAGAGTATATGTTTATATTTAATAACATACACCCAGCTTCTCAATCAAATTTTACATTTCAAGTAAATGCTTCAGGACAAACAGGATTTAATGAAACTATGACAACTACAGCATTTAGAGCAACACATTTTGAAAGTGGTGTTAGTGCAAGTCTTGATTATAAAACTAATATAGACCAAGCACAAGGAACATCATATCAAGTTATGGCAGAACAAATAAATACTGGAAATGATGAAAGTTGTTCAGGAACACTACATTTATTTAATCCTAGCAACACCACATATGTTAAACATTTTATAACAAATTTAAGTGCATATATGGATTCAACAACAGCACACAATTATTTTACTGCTGGTTATATAAACACTACATCAGCAATTACAGAAATAGACTTTAAAATGAGTACTGGAAACATTGATGATGGTACAATACAAA
>Ga0208160_1000680_pt1 | contig 15504 bp, 13 predicted proteins | sample CB_VirMetaG_FD_184536 | JGI IMG/M metagenome (GOLD analysis project Ga0208160, IMG submission 184536) | Freshwater to marine saline gradient viral communities from Chesapeake Bay - CB_1504_1 Viral MetaG (SPAdes) (version 4) | ecosystem: Environmental > Aquatic > Marine > Coastal | place: USA... | reverse complement strand
AAAAAAAAAAGCAAAAGATACAGTAGAATCTGCTCCTACCTCTCAGCCATCAAAGATTGGTGGAATGACAGACCTAAGTGGAATAGCTTCACCTAAATTATCAACTCCATCCGTATTAACTCAAAAAGGTGTAGAGTCTTACGTTAAGCCAGTTAAACAAGCTGGATTATTACAAGAAGATAAGAAAATAAAAAACATAGAAAGTGATGGTAGCTTCTTAGGTGACTTAGGGGCTATGTTTCTTAAATCAGCTAACAGTAAAGAAACTGATGAGAATTTAAAAGCTTTCAGAAAATTACCCACAGAAGAAGTAGTACAAGCAGTTGATTATGTAGGAGATAAATTACCTGATAGAGTTAAGAATGCTTGGAGTAAAGGTAAGATACAAGGACAAATAGCAAATACACTATATACAGGAGCTGAACCTGATGAAAATTCTTTAATAAAAATAGCAGAACTAAACCAACAATCAGATTTAATACCAGAATCAGCAGAAAGTAAAAGACTTAATGCGGAGGATGGAATATCTTGGGCTTTAAGCAATCCTTTACAAGGGTCTAAAGCTTTAGGTGAAATAATATTAAACTCTCTTGGAGCTCAATTCGAAGCATCTAAAAGAACAACAGGAGGAGCAGTAGCTATTGGAGCAGCAGCAGGTAGTGTTATACCCGGAATTGGTACGGCAGCAGGAGCTATGTCTGGGTTTACAGCAGGTCAGATGGCAGCAGGATTTAACTTGAGTACATCTGGTAAAATATTAGAAGTTCTTTCTGATTTAAAAATAGATATAAAAAACCCAAATTCATTAATAGAAGCTTTCAAGAATCCTGAAATAATGGATAGGGCAAGGGATTTAGCTATTAAAAGAGCTATACCTATTGCTATTTTAGATTTACTTACAGCAGGAATAGCAGGTAAGGTTGGAGCTGCAACTGCTGTTACAAAGCTTGGTAAAATTAGTAAAGGATTAGGTGTTGCTGGTATAGAAGCTACTGGTGGTTCATTAGGTGAATTAGGTGCTCAATTAGCGGCAGGAGAGAAAATAAATAAGAACTCAATCTTATTAGAAGGTATTGCTGAATTAGGTTCAGGAGCACCTGCATTAATATCTGAAACAGCGAGTACAGTTTTATCTAGAAATAAAACATCTACAAGTGATGTGAATATTAGGAAACAAGTAGCAACAGACCCAAAGACAGCAGTAAGCGAAGTAAAGCAAAACTTAGATAAACAGCTACAAGTAGGTTTAATTTCACAAGAAGATTATGATTCAGGAATTAAAACTTTAGAAATAACAGTAGCTAAAAACGAAAAGATACCTGAATTAATAGATGGTGATACTAGAGAGAAGATTATAGAGCTAATTGAAGATAGAGATGCTAGACAGAATTTTATTGCTGAGCTAGAAGCTCGAAAAGAAAATGTAGATGTTGCTTATCATTCACTGATTGACGATAATATAAAAGTTGAGATTCAAAATATTGAGCAGTTAAATACTCAGATAGCAGATTTAAGTAAACAACAAATAGAAACAAAAAAACAAGATGCCATTCAAATCGAAACAGCAGGTCAAGTACCTGTACAGCCAGAAGCCAGAGTTGGCGAAGAAGTGGAGCAAGGAAAACCCCAACCAGAAGGTGAAGGCGTTACCGAAGAAGGTGGTAAAGAAGAAGAAAAATTAGCGCAAGAGATAAACAAAGAGGTTGGTATAGATATATTTGTAGCAAGAAAACCTATAAAATTAGATGGTAAGGATTATATATTTTCACAAATAAATGAGAATAATAATACTAATACTTTTATTATAGAGGATAATGATGGTAATGAAATAGGTAGGGCGCAATTAAACGAAGAGGGTGGTTTTATTGAGAACATTAGAATTAATGAAGCTAATAGAAGACAAGGAATAGCTAATAATCTTTATGATTTTGTAGAGAAAAGAAAGAATATAAAATTAAAACCATCTCCTATAAAGTTATCAAAAGAAGCACAGGCTTTATGGAATAAAAGAGATACAGCAAAAGAAGCAACCGCCCAAGCTCCTCAACAAACAGTAGAACAACTAAGAGCACAAGAGCAAGCAGAGTATGCTGCTATGGCTAATCCTGAAGATGAAGTTGAAAGACAAAAGATATACGATAAGTATGATAAGTTAATCACTCCTTTAATAAGAGCAGAAGCTAAACAAGAAAGTGTAGTAGAAGCACCTAAAGAATTAACAGATGCTCAGAACAAGCTTAAAAGAGCTAAGAGTGAAGCGTCTAAGAATAGATTAATACAAGATGTACAGAAGTTATCTACACCTGATCAGTTCAATCAATTTATAAAAGATAATCCAGAGTTTGCTAAGAACTTACCTAAAGAAGAACAGCAAGGACAAGTAGAAGCTCCTCCTATAGCAGAAGATTTAGAAATAGAAGGTGAAGTAGAAACTCCATCAGAAGCTAAGAAAAAAGATATAGAGAAAAGAAGACAAGAGCTATTAAGAAAACTTAGAGTGAAAGGTGCTCAAGCAATGTCTGGATTTAATTTAGATATGATACCTGATTTAATAAAATTAGGAGCTACTTATATTGAAGATGGTATTGTTAACTTTAAAGAGTTTTATGATAAATTAAAAAACGATTACGGCTCTGATATACCTGAAGATAATGCAAGAGATATATTTAAAAAATCAGCAGAGTCATTAGGTAAAGGAATTAGAAAGCTACCTACTAGAATAGCTGCTGATGAAGGCTTATCTCCTGAACTAAGAGGGATTGCTAATGAAGCTGATGCTGTTTATCAAAGACAAAATTATGACGATATTCAAGAAACTTTGGATAATATGTCAGAAGCTGATAAGAATGGAATTGTAGGTGCTTTAGAGAATGCTACAGGAGAATTAAGTCAAGAAGGGAATATAGGTGTATTAGCTGCAATTGATTTGATTAATAAATACGAAGCAGCAGGAGATAAAGCTAATGCTACTAGGGTATTCGATATAGTATCTAAGTCATCTACAGTATTTGCTCAGCTATTAAGACAATACGGTCAATTAAAATCATCTACAGTACAAGGGTTCTTATCTCTTATTGAAAAGAATATGCTTAAGAAGTACGATGTACAATTAACAGATGCACAAAAGAGTGATATAGAATCATTATATGATGTATTTAAAGATAAAACGGCTAAAGCTAAAGAAGCATTAGATAACCATATAAAAGATTTAACAAATAAAACCAAAAAAGATTTAAGCGTAGCTAATATTGAATTAGAAGATGCTGGTAGATTATTAAATGATTATTTAGATAGCCTTAAGCCTAAAACTTGGAAAGGTATATCTGATAAAATGATTGCTATTACGCAAGGTAATTTATTAACTATTAAATCTTTAATTGTAAATCCTTTAGCTAATGCAATTCAATATGCTTATAAATTATCAAGTAATGAAATTGCTAATTTAAAAGATTTAGTTATTTCTATTATTGCCTCTAAACCTAGAACTAGAATTAGTGGATTTAGTTTAGATGCAATGAGATTATCTGGTAAGGGAGCTATAGAAGGTTTTAAGGCTGCTAATAGGTCTTTATTAAAAGGTGCATCAGCTACAGAGATAAGTAAATACGATGTATCAGGTAGATTAAAACCAGTAGAAGCTTGGAGAAGCCTTTGGAAAACATTATCAGGTAAACAACAATTTACTTTACCGGGTGTTTTAACTGATTTATTAGAAGCTACTGCTGGAGCTACAGCTAACTTAGCATTAAGATTACTACCTTATGGTGATTTGCCTAGGAATCAAATGGCTAAGGTTTATAAATTAGTAGAAATAGGTGTTACCAAGTTTAAATTAAAAGGTAAAGATTTAGATAGATTCATTCTTAATCCAGATGCAGAATCATTAGCTATCGCTGAAGACTATGGTGATAGGGCTACCTTACAGAATAAAACAAAACTATATGATTTAATAAATCAAGCAATAAGCCAATTTGATACTCAATCAAGCACCAAAGCAGTAGGTACTTTAAAGGGGTTAGGTAAATTTATAGTTAGAGGTCTTGTTGTCCCTTTCCTAAAGACTCCTATTAACGCTGCTGTTGTTGCATTTAGATTATCTAACCCTATAATTCCTATGGCTCAAGCAGGTGTAGAAATGATGAGTTTACTTGAACATAAGAAAATAAAAAATATAGATTTAAGAAACGAAAAACTAAAGGAAGCTAGACATAAAATAACAGGGTATTTAGGTGAGGCAGTTGTTGCACAAATAGTATTAGCAGGGGCAGTTATGTTAGTTAAATACGGTTTAACAACTGGTGGAGTTCCTGATAAAGACGAAAAAGAAAAGAATTTCATGTTTCAAACATTTGGTCCTAATCAACTAAACATATCTGGATTAAAAAGATTGTTATCTGGTGGTGACCCTACTATGCAGCAAGGAGATGTATCTATTTCTTATTTACCTTTAGGATTATTTGGAGCTCAAGTAGGTGTTGTTACTGAAGGATATAAAGCAAGAGAGAAAGAATCTAAACAACAACAGAAATTCATTACTGCTGAAGGTAAGCCTTTTTATAGTGAAGCTTGGGATGCTAATCAAGAATTAGGTAATGGAGTTGTAGAAAACTTACCTGCTAGTCTTACCTATATGTTAGACCAAGGATTCGTTCAAGGTACTAGTGCTATCTTACAGGCTGTTTCAAATAACGATTATAATAGATGGTCATCTCAATGGGTTAAGACATTTGTTACTGGTATAGGTGCTCCTAACACTGTTGTTCAAGGGCTAAGAGCTTCAAATGAATATATGACTAATACATTTGATGAGGACCAAGTAAAGAACATTGCTAATACGGTTAAGAATCTATACGGTGAAACAGAAGGATTACCTGTAAGATATGATATGTGGGGTAAGAAAATATTACAAACTCCAAAGGGTGAGAATCCTTATGTTTATCATGTTCTAGATATATTTAGAAGCCAACAATTATTATTAGATAAAAACACTTATAATGTTTTCCTTTTATATAAGAAGACAGGTGATAAATCCGCAATACCATCTGGCATATCTGAAATAATAGAAGAAAGTAGAAGTGAATTTAAGATTAAATTAACACCTCTTCAAAAAGCAGATTTACAAAGGATAGTAGGTGAAGAAAGATTAAGAAGGATTAAAGATAGAGAGCAATTTGATATAAACAATAATGATCCTGAATATCTAGAGAAAATTGTAAAAGGATATTCTAGAGCTTATTCAAATGGATTATCAGCAGGTAAAAGAAGATTTAAAAAAGAAGTATTAGACAAAATTAAAAAACAAAAGTAAAATGAAAAAGAATAAAATATTATCAGACAAGGTAGAATCTAAGATAAACGAGTTAATAGGAGAAGAATTAAAAGCAATGTATGCTTATTCTGCTATTGCTAATTGGTGTCAAGAAAATGGATACTTAAAAGCATTTACTTTTTTCTTAGGAGAGAGTGATGACGAGAAGAAACATTCTGAAGTATGGCAAAAGTATGTATTAGATTTAGGATGTGTACCTGAGTTAACATATATAGATACACCAGAAAGTGATTTCGATAGTTTATCAGCAGTTATTGAGTTTGCTCTTGATATGGAAACATCATTAGGTGAAATGTATTCTGATTTTGCTTCAGATATTATGTCTAAGGACGCTATGACATTCACTAAGACACAAGAGTTTATCGCTATACAAATTGAGTCTATAGGATTCTACGGAGATATCTGTGCAGCAGGAGAAGGATTGTCTACAGATAAGTTTCAACAATTAATGTTAGAAAAGATTTTAATAGGATAATAATGGAAAGTAATAAAAAGAATAAGTTAGCTGGGAAGCACCCTTCTTATGATAGTTTGAATATGTCAGAAGCTAGGCGTAAGAAGAAAATAGTTTACGACACAGCATATCAAGCTACACCAGAAAGGAAAAAGTACAGAGCAGCATTAAATACTGCAAATAAGAAAGCTGGAACTTACGGAAATGGAGATGGTAAAGACATGAGTCATAAGAAGAATGGTACAATGGTATTAGAAGCTAAAGGAACTAATCGTGGTAGAAATGGAGCTAATGGTAAAAGTTCGCTTAAGTAATATGAATGAATTATATAAAAAATGTAGTCATTGCAAAATGGATATGTTATTAGATATGTTTCATAATAGTCGTAATAGTAAATATGGTAAACATCATACATGTAAGACTTGTAGAAAAAATCAACCATCTAGAAAGGAGTATTTAAAAAAATGGGCATCAGAAAATAAACAATTAAAATCAGACTTAGATAAGCAATACCGTTTAAAAAATATAGATAAAATAAAAGAGTATAAAAAATCTGACAAATATAAAATAATAAAAGCTAAATCTGATAAAAAGTATTATCAAAAAGCTATTAAAGTTCCAGGGATTAAAATGGCAATGAGAATGAGAAGTATGATTTCTGAATATGCAAAACATAAAAAAGATAAAACATTTAAAATGCTTGGTTATAATTCTATTGATTTAGTAAATCATTTAGAAAGTAAATTTACAAATGGTATGAGTTGGGATAATTACGGTAGAGGCGGTTGGCATATAGACCATATAAAGCCATTGGTTTGTTTTGATACAAATAATCCAAATTGGTTAGAAACAGCTTTTTCTTTAGAAAACTTACAACCATTATTTGAAAGTGAAAACTGCTCAAAAGGAAGTATGTATGAGGGTAAAAGACATTATATAAATAATCAGAGTGGTAAATCAACTAAGAAATAATAATTATCTTTGTAATATTAAACATTAAAACGATATGAGAATTAAAATTGGGTTAGGTAATAGTGTAACTGTAGTATTTGATCCTACAACAAAAACATTAGCATTTACAGGAGCTTATAATTTCGATTTATACGAAACAGGTATATCAGTATGGAATACTACTAGGTCTGCATTTATGATTGTTGGGCAATTACCTCCAGCAGGTGACCCACTAGTATATCCTCCTATTAAAACAATTACTTATGTAGGTGGTTTACCTGTACAAACTTTAACATTAAGTTCTATACCAGCAAGTGCTGCTAGTGGAGATGTATTAGTTATTACTTGTGAGTGCCCAGATGATGTTGCTATTTACAATGCTACTGTAGCCACTATCTAATGGCTAAGTTAATAGGTAAAAGTTGGAAGACTACGTTAATAGGATGGGCTATGGTTATAGGAGCTATTACATCAGTTCTAATGGGCAAGACTAATTGGATTGATGCAATAGTAGTAATTACAGCAGGAGTTGGATTTATAGCTTCTAAAGACCTAGATAAATAACATTACATAATAAAATAAGAATAAACTCCCTTCATCTGTTAGTTCAGATTGGAGGGTTTTTTTATGTAATAAAATCTACAATCAATATTCCTTATCTTTGTTAAAAATATAATCATTATGGCAACCTTTACAGCATCTTTATCAGTATCTCAGAGTGCAGATTGTAAGACACAAACTTATACTGATACATCTAACTATGTTACTAACGATCAATCATATACTACAGCATCATTTGTAACTAGAGTATTTAAATTCTATAATTCAGTTGATGTATTAGTAGATACTAAAACTATGGTAGGTGGTGCGTTAACTGTTACTCAAACATTAACAAGTGACCAATGGACTAGTGCTAAGTTAGAGCTTACATTAACAGGAGCTAGTACACCATCTTTCACTAAAACAAATAGTGTATTATCAACTTGTTTCCTAAAGCTATGTTTCTCTGAATTAGTTGCTGAAACTGATTGTGGATGTAATGATAACTGTAACTGTAATTCAACAGATAGCGATAAGATTAAGATATTAGAAAACATTAAAGCAGCAGAGATATTTGCTACATATTCAAATGCAGTATTAGCTCAAAAGCAATTAGATGCAGGTACAGTAATATGTGAAGCTAACCAAAATGCCTAGTGTAATCCAATTAGAAACTAGTATTGTAAATGCTGAAAAGTATTTCTCTAATTTAATGGATAAGGTAGTTGATAATGAAATGCAATTACAACCAGTTATATCTTCTATTGATAGCAGAGCTAATGAATTATACATTACAATAGAAGCAATAAGATTTCTATTTGATATGGAAATATACACAGAAGATGAAACGTTTTTGTCTTTATATAAAAAAATGTTATACCAAATAGGAGTTTACTCAGGTGACCCTACATTAGATAATACGCTTATACAACCAATAACATAAACATGGCTATAGATATACCAGCAAAATTACAGCAATCTAAATTATATTTTGCTAATCTAATGGATAAGTATGTTGACACTTATGTATTTGGTATTAGTGTGAGTGATTGTGCATCAGATAAAACAGAATACGCATATACGTTAATAGAAGCTCTTGAGTATCAAATGCAAAAGGGTTTAGGAATAGATAATGCAACTACGCTCGCCATATATGAGAAATTAGATTGCATTACTCCTATATACAATACACCTGTAACGATAGATGAATCATTACTTACTCCTATATCTAATAACCCTATAAGTGGATTAGTGGTTTATTTTAGTGAAATACTAGGTAGTCCATACGATAACTTTAATTTAACTACAGCTTTAAACGCTAAATTCAATAATCCTACAGGAACTACATCTCAGTATATAAGGGGTAATGGCTCATTAGCTACATTCCCTACTTTAACAAGTTCATTTTTAGAACTAACAGATACACCAGATACATACACAGGACAAGCAGGTAAAGCAACTGTAGTAAACGCATTAGAAACAGCATTAGTATTTGTAGATTTCCCATCATCAGAAACTACTACTCCAATAACAGCAGACTTAACAGTTGGTGGTATAGATGCAGGTGAGGTTGTACCAGCAGGGACTAACATACAGGAATTAGCTGAGTTACTATTAACTACTACTTTTTATCCTACGTTTGTAAATCCTACATTTAGTTTAGGGAATGATGCAGGATTAAGAGAAACAGGATCAACTGTATCTTCATTTACATTAACCTTTAATTATAATAGAGGACAAATAGTAGGTGCATTAAGTGGTGGTATATGGAATCCTTCATTATTTCAAAACTATAGAGCAGGTGCTTCGTCAAGCTATACAATAAACGGAGCTACTCAAACTGGTAATACATATTCAATTAGTGGTTATACCGTATTAAATGGCAGTAATGCATTCTCAGGTACTGTAACATATTTAATAGGACCACAACCATTAGATAGTAAGAATGCTAATTACTTATCTCCATATCCAGCAGGAACATCAGCTAGTCAATCAAGTTCATTTACTGGTATATATCCTTACTTCTACTATAAGTCAAGCTCACCTATTACATCTTCAGGTATGGTTGCTGCAATACAAGATGGATTAGCTACTAAAGTTGTAGCAAGTTCTGCTGGGACTTTAGCTATACCATATAATTTATCTGCTCAATATCTAGCAGTTGCTTATCCATCATCTAGTACAACTAAGACAGTTTATTTTGTAACTACATTAGATAGTGGAGCAATAACTTTAGTATTTAATCCAGTAGCAATAGAAAGTGTAAATAGTGCAACTGGATTATGGACTGGCATAGATTATAAAATTCATACTAGTCAAGAAGCAATTACAAATAGTAATACTACAATAGAATTAAGAAATTCATAATATGGCATTATCAGGAATACAATTATCAGCAGGAGTATTAGTTGGAGTTAATAAGTCGATAGATGCTAAATATGGACCTTACCCAGATGTTGCTACTGCAAAAAGCGATATTGGTGTAACACTTCGTTATTTAGGCTTAACCGTTGGTATTATAACTGGTGGGGTAGTAGAGGAATATTGGTGGGAAAGCGGAACTGCTAATGATGATTTAGTAGTAAAAGGAGGAGGAGGTGGTGGTACATGGGGAAGTATAACAGGTACACTTTCAGCTCAAACAGATTTACAGAGTGCATTAGACGCTAAATTTGATGACCCTACAGGAACTACATCACAATATATTAGGGGTGATGGTTCATTGTCTACTTTACCTGTAGTTCTTGATACTATATTAACAGGATTTATACCAACACAAGGAGTAGTAACTGATACTGATACTTTATTATTAGGATTAGAAAAGATTGCAGCTAATGCACTTGACGTGTCGTCTACTGGAGTTTATGTATTTGGAGGTATAACATTGGCTTCTACCACAACGTTTAACGTAGGTATAGCTGAAGGCTTTATAGTAGATAATACGACTAACTTGTCTAACCCTTCCGTAATTAAAGTTACTTATGCAGGAGCAACAGGATTAACAGACCCTAATTTAACAACAAGTACAGAAACCTATATACTTTTAAATTCTTCAGGTGTATTAGTATTACAACCAACGCCACCTACTCCTCAACAAAGAAGGCAAAATATATTCTTAGGGAAGCTAGGGCATGCAGATAGATTAACATTAATAAATGCATTTAGTCAACCAGATTTAATACAATCACCATTATCTCAATTAAGGGATGTATGGACTCCTATTAACTTAATAAACGGAGGTGTTTATCCTTCACCTAATGGTGCTAATTTAAGTTTTAATACTTCAGCAGGTACAATATATGGATTAGGGATTAACTTCTCTGTAAATAGACAGTCACCTTCTACCTTTAATGTACCAGCTCAAATCCCTACTACATTTAGATATAGAACACAAACAGGAGGAGCAGGTGGTAATGTAACAGTAATAGACCCTACTAATTACGATTTAGCAGGTACAATTACATCTATATCCGGAACTGGTGGTAGAGCTACAAACCAAAGAATTTATTGTGTACAGAATGGTGTAATAAGAGTTCAATACGGTCAGACAATTTATAATAGTTTAACAGATGCTATCCAAGGAATACAAACAGAGGTATTTGTAACATTCCCTAACTTTACGGATAATGCTGTTTTAATTGGTATATTATCACTTACTAAAAATGCTACAGACTTAACAGACACAGGTAAAGCAAGAATATTGTTAGTATCTAAGTTTGGTGAAACTATAGGTTCAGCAGGGGGTGTTTCAACATCTACACTACAACAGGCATACAATAACTCTATAATACCTAATATACTAACTAATGCTACGTTAGGTGGTATGAGTATAAAAAGGGGTTCATCTGCTGATACTGATAATATATTATACGGTCAGAATGGAGCAGGCACTACTACAATGTCTATTACCGGTAATGGTGATTTAACAGCTAATAGTTTTATAAAAACAGGTGGTTTATCTACTGATTTCTTAAAAGCAAATGGCACAGTAGATTCAACTACTTATCAACCAACTATAACAGGTGCAGCTACAACTATTACAACATCTAATTTAACTGCATCAAGAGTATTAGTATCTGATGCAAGTGGTAAGGTAGCCGCTAATACAGTAACAACAACAACTTTAGGTTATTTAGATGCAACAAGCTCTATACAAACACAATTAAACGGGAAACAAGCTACATTAACTAACCCAGTTACAGGTACAGGTACAACAAATAGTCTTCCTAAATTTACAGGCGCAAGTACTTTAGGAGATAGTAGTGTTATACAATTAACAAATAATGATTTAACTATAAATGGATTAAATATTGGTAGAGGTAATTCAAGTATTATAACTAATAATATTTATGGATTAAATGCTGGCAACGCTATCACGACAGGTTCAAATAACGTTTTTTTTGGAGATATTTCTGGTCAAAACAATACAACAGGGGATGCTAATACTTTTATAGGATCAAGATCTGGTAATGCTAATATTAGTGGTAATTTTAATTCTTTTTTAGGTTCAAGTACTGGTAGAAACATTACGACAGGTTTAAATAACGTTTTTTTAGGAGATAGTTCTGGTAGATTTTTAAGTAATGGTAGTACTATTTTAACAACCGCTAATAATTCAATATTTTTAGGAGCAAACACTAAATCATTTGCTGATAATCAAACTAATCAAATAATAATTGGAAATGAAACAATAGGGTTAGGTACAAACACTACTATTATAGGGACTTCATCTACAACACACGCTGCTATTTATGGAAATTTACTTTTAGGAACAACAACAAATTCAGGATTTAAATTAGATGTAACAGGTACAGGAAGATTTACAAGCACATTACAAGCAACTAATATAGGTATAGGAACAGCAGCTAACTTATCGTCTTATCTTAACGTAATAGCAAATACTACAAGTGTTGCTCAACTTTACTTACCACCAAGTGCAGTAGACTACACAGGTACAGTAGCTGGTATGCTTTGGAACAATACAAATGAGTGGAAGTTCTATGATAGTACATTAAGCACAGTAAATAGATTCTTAAAGTTAAACGGAAACACAGCCTTAGTAAATAGTAACCCATTAAACGTAGTAACAAGTACAGGTGTAGGTGGTAATTTAGGTACATTAAAAGCTGAAGTAGCATTTAGTAGATACCCAACAGCAGTAACTTATACTATTTTATTAACTGATGTAGGATTTGGATGGGTTGTAGCAGTTACAGATACTAGTGCAGCAAGAACTATAAACTTACCTGTAGCTAATACAGTTCCAGCAGGATGGCAAACTACTATTAAAGATGAAAGTGGAGGAGCATTACTTAATTCTATAACTGTATCAAGGTCAAGTACAGATACAATAGAAGGAGCAACAAGTAGAACTATAAATACTAATTACGGTGTTTTAAAACTGTATAGTGATGGTGTTTCTAAATGGTTTTTAATATAAGATATGTTACATAATTTAGATTCAGATAGTTCAAAGATAATAGAAGCGGTTAGAAGCACAGGTGTAGTTGTAACCGAAGCTATGCGATTATATGTAGATTATATTGTATCTAATATGAAAGCTATTGGTACATGGAATTTATGTAATGCTGTGTATGGATTTGTAGGAGGAACTGCTGCAAGTCATAAGTTCAATTGGAAAGATTTGAGAGATGATGATACTGCTTTTAGGTTGGTTTTTTTTAATACACCTACTCATAATAGTAACGGTGTGTTATGGAATGGTACAAATCAATATGCTAATACATTTTTAAACGCATCAACAGCGTTATCAGTAAGTAGTAATCATTTAAGTTATTATACACCAACAAATGATTTAACAGGGGTACAAATACCAATCGGGTCTTTATCTTCTTCTGTATTTTTTCAATTAAATTTAACATCTGCTAATTTTATAAGTGGATTAATTTCTTCAGCAGTTTCTTATACTCCGTTAAAAACTAACGGATATACATTAGGCAGTAAAATTGCTGCAAATAATCAATTCGTTTATTTTAATGGTTCGAAAATAAATAGTTCATTAGTTAGTTCGGCTCAATTACCGACTTCATTTATTTATCTTGGAGCAAGGGATAGAATTGATGCGCCTTTTGTAGATTTTTTCTCTAAACATACAGCCTCTTTTTCATCAATAGGGTCAGGATTAACAGACACCCAAGCTCTCCAACAATCACAAATAGTAACTAACGCACAACTAATACTTAACAGAGCATAAAATGATATTAATAATAGACCCAGATGCTTCAAAAGTAATAGACGCTGTAAGAAGCACAGGCGTAGTCATAACAAGACCAATGATGGAGTATGCTCATTACATAATCTCTAATATGAAAGCTATTGGGACTTGGCAGCTATCTAATGCTGTTTATGGTTTTGTTGGAGGTACGGCTGATTCTCATGCTATTAATTGGAAAACAATAGGTACTTATACACTTACATATAGCGGAACTATTACACACTCTGCAAATGGTATGCAAGGTGATGGAACTAATGGGTATGCAAATACAAATTACTCAGATCCTTTATTAAAAAGAAGTTTAGGCTATTATGTTAATACATTAGGTAATACATCGGTTACAGAGCTGGATATGGGAACTTTAGGAGTTACTGGAGAAGGATTTTTTCTTTCAAATAGAGTTTTATCTAATTTTATTTATGGCTCAATAGGTAATTCAAATGTATTAGTTAGTAGAACAATACCAAAAGGATTTTACAATAGTTCTGTAGAATCAGGGAATCAATTTATATCAGTTAACGGAGTTGTGATTGGAAGAACTACATATTTAGCAAATCCTGTTGATACAAGAGCTGTAACAATAGGGGCAAGAAATGAAGGAACAGTAATTGCTTATTTCTCAAATAAAAGATTTTGTTTTTCTTACATATCAAGTTCATTTTTTACAGAATCTCAATCATTACAACAAAGTCAAATAGTAACTAACGCACAAGCAATTTTAAATAGAGCGTAAAGGATTTTAAATCCGTAAAGAACGAAGTGAAATGAAGTATATATTAGATGTAGACGCAAGCAAAGTAATAGAAGCAGTAAGAAGTACAGGCGTTACTATTACACCTGCTATGATGCACTATGCACATTACTTGATTAGTAACATGAAGAATATTGGTACATGGCAGTTGAGTAGTGCAGTTTATGGATTCGTAGGAGGAACGGCTGATAGTCATAAGTGGAATTGGAAAGACTTAAGAGATTTAGACGCTGCTTTTAGGTTGACATATGGAGGCACTGTTACGCATTCTGCAAATGGTATGCAGGGTAACGGAACAACAGGCTATGCTAATACGAATTTAAACCCATCTTTGGTTGTTTCATTAAATAATCAAGGTTATGATTTTTACATAAAAGACAATATACAAGGAATTGTAAATAGTCCATTTGGAGCAGATGATACAACAGGAGGGATAATTAGACCAATAATTAACACAAATACCACTACTGCTTTAGCTATTAGAATTTCATCAAATGTGCCGAGTTTATCTGTTTTAACTAATGATAAAACAGGTTTTTATAGTTTTCAAAGAACATCATCAACTAATGTTGAATTATATTTTAAAAATATAAAATCAAGTAATTCAGCTGTGTCTACCGCATTGGTAAATCAAAATATTTTTATAGGGGCTTATAATGCAAATGGAAATCCTTTAAATTTCTCCACATCAACAATTAAATTTTCTACTATTAGACAATCTATAACAGAATCTCAATCTCTCCAGCAATCACAAATAGTAACTAACGCACAAGCAATTTTAAATAGATTATAATGATAAACATAGAAAACGTAACAATAGGTTTCAATCAAATAGCTAACGGTGTAGAACTAATACAAGGTGGCTATATTTTAGGAAGTAATGAAGGTTGTAAAGTTAAAGTAAACTTCTTTGAAGATACTAACCTTAAATTACAGGTAGTAGTAAATATACCATCTGAATTAGTAGATGTATGGACTAATGACCAGCCTATGATAGATTATACTTTAGCAGAGTTAGGTTTAGTGGTTAAGGAAGTAGACCTTAGTGCAATTGTCTAAAAATTAATAATTATTTCTTATATTTGCCATAGTTATTAACTAATTTAATCATTATGACACAAGAAGAAGCAATTAAGATTTTAATTCAAGTAGCATTAGTAGCTCAATCAAAAGGGCTATTATCATTAGAAGACGCAGTAGTAGTAAAACAAGCAATTGATTTATTAAAACCAGCGTCTACACCT
>Ga0208160_1000679_pt1 | contig 15506 bp, 21 predicted proteins | sample CB_VirMetaG_FD_184536 | JGI IMG/M metagenome (GOLD analysis project Ga0208160, IMG submission 184536) | Freshwater to marine saline gradient viral communities from Chesapeake Bay - CB_1504_1 Viral MetaG (SPAdes) (version 4) | ecosystem: Environmental > Aquatic > Marine > Coastal | place: USA... | reverse complement strand
TCACTATAATACCCAGAACAAATACTACTTACATTAGAACAAATTTGCATAAATACAATAAATATTTTCATTAAAATAGTGTTTCATATGGAGATCTAGCTAGACCTGCGAGTTTATATTGACTGGTTCTAGGCCCTTTATATCTTGGATGACCTAATTGTCCTAATACAAAATCTAAAGCAACATCAGAAGCCAAGTCTGGACTAATACCTTCTTGTTCATATTTATCAGATATTGTACGTACTGAGCTAAGTAACCAAATAGGTAAGAATTTTTCACCTGCTTTGCCACCTATTTTTATAGCTTTTTCAATAGCTGTGTCATCTTTAGTAGTTAAATTAGGACTCCATTTGGTAGTTAAATATTCTTTATTAGTTAATATCTCAATAATTGCTCTAGGTACAGAACCTATTTTTTTAAGAGCAGTATTTTGTGGATCTGTAATCCAATGAAACGGTTCCATTAATTGTTTACTAAATGTAAGAACTTGACCATCACCTAAATCTATTCTTGTAGGATCTTTATTTTCTAATTGAGAATGTCCACTAAATATATAATTGAGTGCTGTACCAATAGTTCCGTACATTAATGCAGCTTTTGCAAAGTATGCTTGATACATACTTCTAGCTATAGGATCAGATTCAAATGCAGGGAATGATTTAGCTATAATTCTAATATTAGATATAGTCCAGTCTGGAGCAAACAGTAACAATTGCATATATCCTCTAGAGCCAGGAGCAAATAAAGTTTGTGCTAATTTTTTAAATATTGGATTTGTTATTTTTTGTGTAATTGCCACCCAGTCTTGACCACCAAATGCATCATTAGTAAATTGTGCTGCTATTTTAGCTTTATTATAAACAACAGATTTAGTATCTCCTGGTTTTACTATTTTATCTAGTTGTCTTAAGAATGTATAAATTTTAGCTTGTGAAAATAAACGATCCCAAGTAATTCTATCAAACCATTTAAAAACTTTTTCTATTTTTCCAGTTGTTTTAAAACCAAATTGATGATTAATAAGTTGTTCTATTTGTCTTATATTTGCATAAAATCTATCAAAACCAACATCTTCTGGAGTGGATATTTTTAAATTAGATGCTTTAGCAAAATCAATTAAATTTTTAAACCCAAATTTATTAGCTGCTGTTAAAAGATTATTCATATTTTCTTCTTTTATATTTAATATATTTTTAAAATTATTTTGTTGTAAAAGTGGATCTTCTATCATTTGAAGAATTTCTTGTTTGCTTCTTGGATTTAAAAATTTACCTATTGTTTTAAATGAATTTCCAGCAAAAATCATACTTTCAACTAAAGCACCAGCATGAAAAAAAGATGCTGCTACTGCTAATCGTTTCATCATTAAATTAATAGTAAACAATCCTCCTATTAGTTTTGGTTCATCGCTTGCATCAAATATCATTTCTAAAGATTTTATTATATCTTGGTGTACATAAACTTCTTGATCTCCTAAAATACGATGCTTATATGGCTTAAACTGTTCTTGGTAATTTTTGGGTATAAATTGTCTATTTTGTTTAGTGTAAAATAAACGAAGACTTATTGGGTTGTTATTAACAGTTTTGCCAATAATAATATTTTTATTTTTTAAATAATGTATTAAGTTTTTATTAGTTAATGCTTTAGATAAAGCAAATGTATATACTCTCAATAATTCAGCAGGATCATCCATGCCAGGTTTAATTTTTTTACCAACTTTTAAAGCTTCGTTAATAGAATCAAAAGTACGTTTATAAAAAAATCTACTTGAAGTAGAGGCATTACCAAAGCTACGTATTGTTTCATCTGTGTAATTAAATCTATTTGCACCACTAAAGTCTTCAAATATTAAAGGTAAGTAATTGCTTCTATAGTTAAATGTAAAAGGAATATCTGTAAATTCTTTTTGTAATGTATCATAAATAGTATCTAATGTTTTACGTATCATTTCTGCACCTTCTAATTCTAATTTAGTTAAATCTTTTTTGGTCAACACTTTTCCTGTAGAAGAATAGTTTAATTTATCATCAACTGTAGTACCTTGTATGTAATGAAATATTTTTCTACGGCTAGTAGGTTCAGGAACAACATTTTTAAACATAGCAATAATATTGCCAACTTCGCTATTTACTTTAGCGTTTAAAATATTAGTGGCTTGTTCCATTATTTCAAAATCAACTGTAGCTTGAGGAACTTTTTTTGCCCAACCAAATGCTTTAGCCAATCCTTTATATGCAGCATATACACCTACTCCAGCACCAAAACCAATTAAAGATTCTTTTAATTTTTCATCTTCTTCAGTTAAAAATTGTGCTACTGCACCTATTGTTCCAAGACTACTTGCTTTAATAGCAGAACTTTTGATAGCATCATAAGCTGATTCTCTAACTGTTCTTACATTAGAAGTAATAGAAGCTGCTTCAGCTTCGGCTTTAGTAAATTTAAAAGGTTTACCACCAATAATAATTTCATATTTAGTTACTGGATCTAAATCTTTAATTGTAGCTCTAAGATCTTTTAATGTATCATCTAGTGATTTAATAACTCCATTTTCATTAAATTCTAAAGCATCTAAAGGATTTTTATAACTGTTAACACGTTTAATAAATGATTCATTAAATTTAGCAGGATCAATTCCTATATCTCTACTAGCTAATGCTGATATACCACCAAATGTTAATGACATAAGTAATCCAGCAGTTGCTCCAAAAGTAGTTTCTGCTGTAGTACGACTTGCAGATATCTCACCTTTTTCTCCTAATTGTAAACCAGTACTAAATGCAAATGGTAATAATACAGATGCCATAGCACCATGTTTAATATCTCGTTTAGCTTGTAATGAAATTATATCTTTAGCTTCAGTAGGTAATGATTTAAACTTATTAGAGTATTTTAATTTACCAGCATTTACCATACCTCTACCTAATTTAGAAAATACAGTAGCTGGTAATAATATTAAATAAGGATCTGCTATTAACATATTAATTAATTCTGCACCCATTACACCAGGATACTTTTTAGCCATATTTAGTATTTCTTTAGCATCAAAAGAATGTTCTTCGTCATTTTCTAATAGATATCCAAATTTTTTATAAATACGTAAAGCTTCATTGTATTGACCAGAACCTTCTAGTTGTGGATAAGTCTGCAAAAACTTTAAAGCTTTTTCAGCTTGTACTTTTTTAGTATTGCCTGTCACCCATTGATATAAAGATGCAGGTAAAGAGTCTTCAAGCATTAACTCTACAGGATTACGTAATGATGAAAAGAAACCTGGAGGTGATTGTTCTTGAGATTGTGTAGGATCTTGGATCCCGTCTTGAAGGTCGTTTATAGGATCGTTAAGTTGTGTATCATTAAGATATAACTCATTGGACATTATCTAAACTTCCAATTATTAAAAGGATTTGAATTACTTTCATCAAAACCCCAATCTAATTTTTGTGATCTACTTGTTTCAGGTTTTTTTATAATTGATTCATTTCTTTTTGTAAAAGAACTACTTTTTCTTTTTCCAGTAAAAGTTTCTAATGTTTTAGAATAAATGTCTGAAGATTTTTTTTGAATTGTTTTACCTAACTTAGAAAATCTTTCATTTTGTCTAAGTGTGTATTTTGGTATTTTTTTAATTTTTTGTGAACCTTTAAATATAGTTCCTGCACCAGGATTAATTCCAACAGGAAAACCAGTTACAGATATTGTTTCTCCTTTTCTTATTCTTTTGTTAAATTTATCTGTTCCTCTTGGCCCTTTTGGAATTACAGATTTTGCTTTATAAGTATACGAAAAAGATTCTTTTTCTCGTAATTTTTCTTTAGGAATAACAAAAGTAGATTTTGTTTTTCTTAAAAACTTACCTTTACCTCTTTGTCTAATAAATTTAATTTGATTAGCTTGATACTGTCTTTCTCTTTTTAAAGCTTTTTTAAGATTTGAAAAATAAGATCTAGATTCTGTTTTAAGTGCTAGACTTTCTGCTGCCATATCTCTAATAGATTTATCACTAAATCCTAAATATTCTGGTGCTTCACCTAAAACACTTCTTGATTTTTGTAATGCAATTTCTTCATTTCTTTTTTGAAATGCAATTGGTAATTCAGATTTTTGTGCTGGAATTTTTTGAATTCCTGTTTTTTTAAACTTTGCACTAGGTATTGTTTTGAATTTTGCAAATTTACTAAATTTTCTAATCATTAAAAATAATCAGGAAATCTTGCTTTCAAGATTTTTACTGCTCTTGCTTTAGATACATTCTTAAGTTGTGGATTAGATTCCAATAACATATTAATAACTTTAGAATCGTCATTGTTAATAATATTACCATCTACTTGAGGTACAAACATTTCTGGCCCTTCTTCACCAACAATGTAATCTTTGCCTTCAGTAACTGGGCCACCTTTAGCCAAAGGTGTTGCAGTAGATTGTATGCCTCTACCAAAGAAATTAAAAAATCCTTTTTCACCATAAGCAATTTTACCTTGACGTTTTAATTCTTTAACAGCAGCTTCAACATGTCTTCTATCTAATCTAACTTTTCGACCACCTTTTTGTTGAGTTTCTTTTTCAACTAATTTTAATGCCATATCAGCTACGTCATCTAATGCACGTCTATTAAGAGCTTCTGTATTTTTTCCTTTAAAGAAATTTTTAACTTTAGTAGATATATCTGCAGTTTCAGCTAAATCACTTTCTGCTAATACAGCTTTTACCATATCACGTTGTTCATCAGTAATAGGCCCTAATACAGTTGCTCTATTTTTAATTCTATCTGCATACTGTGCTGATATAGCACCAGCTTTAACTGCATTGTTTAATAAATCTTCACCAATAGATTTGCCTTGTGCTGATGATTGTATAATACCAAGACCTAACATAAATGCAGGGTTGGACATTAAACCTTCAAATCCACCTTTATCTTGCCAGTTCTTTTTCATAGTAGAAAAATCTAATCCAAATATGTTTTGAAATAACGCTGGATTTTTACCTAATTCGTTAATTGCATTTGGTTTAGGAGGTGGTACCATAGATGGTTGATCTGGTTGTATTGGCATTCTACTTTTTGAATCTACAAGTTCTCCAATTGGTTGTTCTATTCTATATGGTCTACCTTGGTTCATACCAGCTTGTTTAAACTGTGTATCTTCAGGATAACTAATATCCATAGAAGTTTCATTAAGAGATTGATCTCCCATTTTTTGTTCCATTCCTGTTGAGATTTTAAAAAGTTCTTCAAGTATTCCCATTATAAAATTCCTTTATTCAAATTAAATGTTTTTAAATAATCATAAAAAGGACTATCGCTTATAGCATTAACTCCGTAAGGAGATGGGGGTGCTTGCAATATCCCAGTTATTTTTTGTTTCGCATTATTATATAATGTTTGTACATTATAAGGGTTTTTTGCAAAAAATCCAATTGCTGCTGATGGGCCTGTCCAAGGTTGAAAAGCACCAGTTTGTAGCGGTAATTGACCTAAAGTAGATCCACTATCTCTACCTCCATTGTCAGTAGTTTGATTAGTACTATAATAAGGATCATAGCTAGGATCATTAGGATCATATCCTTGTTTATTCATAGGTTGTCCAGTAAATCCCATAAATGATAAAGCATTATTATTTTTGTAAGCATCATATGCAGATCTCATAACAGTACCAGTTAATCCATTGCTAAATAAAGTTCCTAATGGATCATCTTGAAATGTTTGTCCAAATGTAACAGCAGTTTCATCAATTTTAGAAGTTAAATTATCATAAGCAGGATTGCTTTTAATATCAACTAAAGCATTGCTTAAAAGATCAACTGCAAACAATGCTGCTTCAGCATCTTTAACATTAGACAATTTGGCTCCAGTTAAATTGGAGTTTACTACTGCTTGCATCCTATTTAATAAATCTACTTTATCTGCTTCTTTTACAGTAGGATTAGACATTAATTCATTTATGGTTGCTTTGCTATATTCATCTGCTGCAATAACTCCTGGTGTTTGGTTAATAGTAACTGTTCCATAACCAAAAAAAGAAGGTGAGTATTCTGTACTTGTTATTGTACCTGGGCCATAAGCTTCTGCTTCATAGTCATAAGCACCAGTATTAAAATCGTTTTCAGTACTACCAAATCCTTGATTGTTATAACTTTCTGTTCCATCAAATCCTCCTGAGTCTGTTTCAGTACTTCCAAATCCTTCATTGTTTGCACTTTCAGTTCCGTCAAAACCGCCATAGCTATCATTACCACCACCAGTATCATTACTTGTAGAATCACCTGTATGACCTGCACCAGTATCTGTAGCTCCACCACCAGGGCCAGTATCACTAGCATCAGATCCGCCTCCACCACTATCAGAACCTCCACCGCTATCAGAACCTGCGCCTTCAGATCCACCACCACCACCATTTAATGATGGAATATCATGTGGGCCTTTATTAGCTTTACCATCCATAGAATCGTATAAATTAAGATCTACTAAGATTTTTTCTTCTTCGTCTGTAATATAAGCTAATTTAGTTTTGGGATGATCTGGAGCAGACTTCCAATATAAAGGTGCATCAACAGTTTTTTGTTTACCTAAATAGTTTTTAACATTACCTTGTAATGGAACTTTGTCTGTTAATAGCATAAAAATATTTTATAATAATCCGCCTAATGCACCAAGTAGTCCACCAACAGCAGCACCTGAGTATCCGCCAATAGTTCCTAATTGACTTCCAATAGTAGAACCAATTAAAGCACCACCTGCGGCAGTACCAAGTCTGTTAGGTGCAGCACCTAATGTTTGGGTTTGTTGTGAGGATCCACCACGTGCAACTGGATTAACAATATTTGCATATTGTAATAAAGCATTATAAGGAGCTTGTTGTCTTTGCATTTCATAATCTTCTAATGTTTGTCCAACAGCAGTTAAACTAGGAACTTGTTGTGCAGTTGACAATTGTCTTTGTCTTTCGTTTTCATATGATTGAAATGCTAAAGGTGCAGCAACATTAGCAACTTGTGTCATTGCTTGTTGTTGAGATAAAGTACCACCAGGTGTTCTACCTGCACCACTAAATTGAGAAGCTACATTGGTATAAGCTTCTTGTGCAGCATTAGCTATAATAGGATTTAAAAAAGGATTGCTATATTGACCTTGTATAGTATTTGCAATTTGTTGATTTGCTAAACCAGCTATTTGTTCTTGTGCAGCTAAACCTTGCATAGTCTGTGTAGTAGGTGAAACATAAGATGGCCCAAGTCCATATATGTTTTGCGCTTCAGATAAAACTTGACTTAGTTGTCCTGTAGCTGGAGCCCAAGGATCTGATATTATATTTGTTGTTGTATTTCCACCGCTACCACCGCTTGACATTTATTTACTCCTTTTTAATGGTTTTTCTAATAGTACATGACTTTTAGAATATTTAAAATTTTTTAAAACTTTTTCCCAACCTGGTCTTGCAATAAGTTCCATTTTATCACAATTATTTAACGCTGCCCATACTTCTATGTCTTTAATTAAATGTTGCCATTTTTCTCTATGTTTACCTGTCATTATACGAATATTACAGCATTTTTGCAAAGGTCTTTCGATAATTTCAGTAACACAGACACCATAGTATTTTTTACTATGGTCTTTTTCTGTAGAGTCCCAAACTAACCATGCTTGCATGATTCCATTAGAACACCATTCTTTAAAATGATTTGAGTTAGCATATCCACCAGAACGTATTAATGCTTGTGTTATGTCGTTTTCAATAACACCCCAAACTTCATGTATTTTTTCTTTAGGAATAAATACTGATTGGATCATATTAAAAATCTATTTCTAGTGTACTAATAAAACCTTTGATTGCGTTTGCTGTGTTTGCTTCCATTCTTAAAATATCTCCAGCTTCTAAAACAAGAGTATGGGTAATCATATTCTGATATGTTTTAGATGTTATAACGCTATGAGATATTTCGTATTCTGTAGATCCAGAAGCATCATAAACAAATACTTCCAATTCAGGATTAGAACCTGCATGATTGGTAACTTGTATAGTTCTAACTAAAGAAGTTGTTTCAGCAGGGCAAGTATAAATATCAGTTTTGCTAGTTGTGGTTAAATCAAAAAATGCGTTCTTATAAGTATTAGCCATCTTTTTTAATATTTTTATCTACGTCTAAAGACCAATCTCTATAAAATTTAAAAACATCATTCCAGTATTTGGAAACTTGTTCTTTAAATTCATCATAAGAAGGTACTTTAAATGGATTAAAGTTAAACATATTATCTCCTTGTTATTTGTTTATAAACTGTAATTCTTCTTCTGTATACGGGAACATACTATTTAAAATAATTTAAAATTCCAGTTAACATACCTGCAACAACAATTAATAACCAAACTGCACCTTTTCCTTTATTGATATCAGCTCTTAATTGTTTTTGTTCTTGTTTTAATTCTTTAATTTCTCTACAAATAAATTCCAATTTAGCTTCTGTTACAGTTTGTTTAGGCATTTTATTTTGGTTGTTTTGGTAGTGTAACTGCTTTGACTTGTTCTACAGTTTTTAAACCATCAGTTATATTTCTTAATAAAGTTCTATAATTCATCCATGCAAATTTTTCATTTGGATTTAATGGTACATCAGTTAACATTGTCCAATCCGAATCAGTAAGAGCTTTATTTCTTTTGGCTCTTAATTCTTTCATAGCTACTTCTAGTGGACTAGGTTGTGATGCTAACCAAGCTGCTTCAGCTTTTTGTCTATCAGTAATTTCTTGTGGTGTTAATGCCACAATTTTGCCATTTACTATTTTGTGTTGTATCATAATATCTCCATTGTAAATTAGTTAATTCCAAACATCAATATCTTACCAGCATCTATATTTCCGCTAGACATACGAAAAATAATGTTCGTTAATGCTGAAGTGGTATTGGCATATCCAGCTACAAAATGTTCTGCTGTTCCATCTCCTTCCCAGTATCTATTAGAAGTGGCAATAAAATTTTTGACATAAGTTGTGGAAGATGGGTTAAAAAGTTGAATAATTCCTACATGGCTTTGGTCATTATCATTTCCAATAGCATCTAATAATATTTGGTCAGAACTTGATTGTGCCAAATCCTGTCCTGATTGATATGTAAGTGCAGTTGCGGCATCATTTTCAAAATGATAAGTATTAAAAACTGTTGTAGTTTTAACTACATTGTAATTTGAACCATTATCACTACTAAAATTTATTTGAAAATTTACAGCATTATTTTGTGGGTGTATATCCACAAAGAAAAACTTATACTCCTTATAATTCCCCAATGAAAATTCTATACTAGCAGAAGATGAAGCAGTAGCACTAGATACTAATACCATATCTCCTAGAGCAACTGGTATAGAAGTTACATTTGCGACAGCTTTATTATTTAATTTAGTTAGTGCCATTATGCTTTTATCCCATACATTTTAATTGTTCCAGCGTCTATGTTTCCTGATGACATACGGAAAATAATGGCATTTACAGCAGAAGTAGTGTTGCCATACCCAGCTACTAATGTTCTTAAATTTCCTTCTCCATACCAAGAATTAGAAATATCAGATATAAAATGCTTAACATATGTACTAGAAGAAGGATTAAAAAGATATAAAGTTCCATTATTAGCTTCATCATTTGCATTTCCAATTTGGAAATTTAATGGCTGGTCAGATGTAGATTGTGCTAAATCAAAAGTTCCTTCATAAGAAACATCTGTTGCATTGTCAGCTTCGTTATGCAAACTTCTTACTAAAGTAGTTGTTTTGGTTACATTGTAATTTGAACCATTGTCAGTAGATAAATTAAATTGAAATTGAATAACATCATTTTGTGGGTGAATATTAATAAACTCAAAATAATAAACATCATAGGTGCTATCAATACCGCTTGTGAAGCTAATTGAACTAGAACCTGATGCAGTAGCCGTAGATAATAATACAGGACTTCCACTAGGTACTTGTGGGAAGCTAGTAATATTAGAGATGGAGTTATTGTTGTGATAAGTTAATGCCATTATTTTACTCCATATAGTTTTATGATTCCGTCATCTATGTTGCCACTAGACATTTGGAATCTGATAGCATTAACTGGACTTGTAGTGTTAGCATAACCAGCGATAAAATCATTTTGTATATAATTTGATGGATGAGAAGCACTTGTAACGCAAATAAAATGTTTAACGTATGTAGTTGAATTAGGATTGAACAAAGTTAATGTTCCTCCACCATTTTGGTCTGCATCTGAACCTAAATCCATTATTCTTTGAAAACCAGTTCCTTGTGCTAAATCATTATTTCCGTCATAAGTTAATACTGCGTCAGTTCCTGCTTCATTGTGGTATGCTTTAAAATATGTAGTGGTTTTAGTTACATTATAATTTAAACCACTATCTGTGCTAAAGTTAAAATTAAAAGTAACTGCATCTGTAGCTGGTCTAACATTAATAAACTTAAATATATAGCTAGAGTAAGTACCATCTAGCACCACTCCATCTGTACCATCTACAAAGGATATACTTGCAGAAGCACTAGCTGTAATTGATTTGATTAAAGTTAAAGCACCAGTAGGGATAGAAGCTGGTACTGCCGTTATATTTTGTAAGGCGTTATTGGATACTGATATTAGTGCCATAAATTATTCTCCAATAACGAATTTAACTCTTTGTTGGAACTCTGTGGAAACAAAGCATTGTTGGAAACAGAAATAAGAGCCATGTCTTACTCCTTAGGATTATCAGCTTTGATTTGTGCTATTCTAGCTTTCCAGCTATCTATACCATTATCGTAAATTTCTTCTAGTTGCTTATCCCAAGAACCATATAAAGATTTTCTAGTTGCTTTAATCTTTTCATTGTTCTCATAAGTTGTTGCTTGTGCATCTAGTGCATCTAATTGTTCAAGAGTTGGTTTAGCAATAGGTAAATTCCATTCATGGATATAAATACCATTACCATCAGAATCATCTCTAAGTCTAACTTCTTTTTTGAAATCAACCTCTTTATTTGCGTATAAGTTTATTTTAGTTTGTATGTGTGCCATATATTATTCTATTATTTTATATCCAAAAAAGTTACAAGCTCCACCATCATGTTGTAATGTGCTTGAACCAACTGTAATTTCATATCTAACATCAAAATAATCTGTTGTTCCATTTGCTTCTCCAATAACAGAACAATTCATTTCTTCTCCATATGTACTTCCTCCTGATGTGAGTTGAGTACATCTTGCTATAGCAGTTCCATTTTTCATTATATATAATTGTCTATCATTTAAGTTATAAGTTGGCCCAACATTGTAAGGTAAAGTTTGAGTATAAAGAAAATATTTACCAGCAGTAGTTGGGGTAAAACGATAATTTCCAGCTGTGTTATTAAAACAGTTATCTGTATCAAAAATTTCTGAATCAAACTTAAATAAAGTAGTTGCACCAGTTGTTGTATTTCCTAAACTTGTTGTAGCTAAAAATGCAGGAGTATTAACACCACCTGCTGGAACAGAAAAAGTATTATCTCCTCTTAAAAAAGTTGTAGCATCTTTAGTTCCTGTTGCTGTTAGCTTGGCAAGTGAAACAGAACTGTCAGCTAGTTTAGCAGTAGTAATCGTACCATCAGATACAGTACCTACATTTAATACATCTCCTAATACTGTAATGAAGTCTATGCTATCAGAACCAGTTAGAGCAGAAGCAAATACAATGTTAGAACCTGATATAGTATAAGAATCATAAGGTGCTTGAATAACTCCGTTTAACGATACAATGCAGTTCGCTGGAGTTTGTGGATATACTGCAACACTATTTTTAGTTAGTGCATAGGTATCGGTAGCCGTAGCTGTAAGTGCGTCTAGTACCTGATAATTTCCTACAATGGGTTGTTTGCCGATATATGCCATTAGTTATTTGCTCCGTTATCTATTACTGTGTTTCCTTCAGCAATCCATTCTTGTATTGCTTGGTAATCTGTGTTTGCTGGGTCTAGTGGTACTGTAAAGGGAATATTATTTTCTATTACAATGTAACTATCAAAACTTCCTAAATAATATTGTTTAGTAACTGATGTAAAATTTCTCATAATTATAACTCCGCATTAGCTGTAAAATGACAAGAAAAACTAGTAGCTAAATTTGATAAACTACTAGCTTGAATTGCAAAATATTTAGTACCTATTCTATATCCTGAACCAGTTTCATTAGCATATTCATTAACACCAAAATTAACAGTTGTTACTTTTCCTACATTTCCAGCAGTATCATAAACTGTTATTGTTGGTGCTGACCTCATTTCTTTTAGTAGAGTTGCTGATTCTACAATTTCAGAAGTTGTAGTACCCATAGCTGTATTCCCCGATTTTCCAACAACACCATTTGAAGTAGCAGTTCCAAGTGATGTGCCATAATCATAAGATTTTTGATAATATCTTTGACATCTGTTCATATTAACATCCCAAGGCAAGAACTCAAAATCAGATGCAGTTGTTCCAGCTTCTAATTGTACTCCTGTAATCCAAAAGTTATTTGCTGTGTCGTCTGCAAGGTTTACTTGACCTACTACTCTGTTTGCGTTTGTTGAAGATGTCCAAGTATCAGATAAAGTACCAGAAGTCCAGTTTGTTCCAGCACCTAACCAAAAGATTAAATATAAACTTGCACCATTATCACTATCCAAAGCACCTGTTGTATCTCCAGCATAAGTAATTGTTTTTTTCTCCCAAGTATTTGCTGTGTCTATTGTATATGATTTTGAAATTTGTCTTGTATTATCATTGTCAAAAAGTTCTACTATATATGTTCCAGTTTTATTTGATTTTACCCAAAATGAAGCTGTAAGACTTTCAGCATTTGATGTACCTTTTTTTAAATATTGTAAATATTGTCCTTCAAATACTGACCAAATTCTTAAAGTATCACTTGAGGCAAGAGAACCTTGTGCAGTTGTACAATCAAGTTTTAACGACTTTGCAAAACCTTGACCTGTTGGTACATCTGTTTCTTGCGACATAGTAAACTCATAAGTTGGACTACCATCTTCATTAAATCTCCATCTATCGCAAGTATGATAACCACTGTCACCATTTCCTAATCCAGTAGCTGTAGTTCCTCTTTGAGCAATACTCATATCACCATTGATGATGATGTTTCTAAATTGAGCAGGAAATTGAGAAGCACCTGTTCCTCCTAATGTTTCAGGAAGAATGTTTTCTACTTGGTTTGCTAAATCTACTTTACTTAATGCCATGTTATGCTCCTATTAATTTAAATCCTGTAAAAATTGTTTGATATAAGTTTGCTGTACCACTATCAACTGTACCAGCTGCATAAACTTCATAATAATCTCCAACTGAAGCATCATCTACAAAATCAATATTTTGTCTGCTTTCTAACATTAAGTTTGAATTGTAATGAGCAGAATAAATACTTCCACTTTTTGCTGATGAACCATTTTTATAAATGTAAACAGTTGCATTTCTTAATTGAAAAAGTGTTGCTGAACGAACTCTACTTGAAGCTGAAAAATAATATTTACCAGCACCACCAGAAGGAACTGTAAATTTATCTGACGCAAAAGCATTATCTGTATCTAAATCTTCTGTTTGAAAAGAAATTTTAGTTAAAGTATCACTTGAAACACCTGTTTGTTCTGTTGTTTGTCTTACACTAAAAGCTGGTGTGTTATTACTACCAGCAGCAACAGCCGTATTCATTGCAGTAGATAAAGTAATATTCCCAGCACCATCACTCGTCATGATGTCATTGCCGTTGAAGTCCTGGTATTTATCTACTTTTAATATTCCTGCCATAATAATTCCTATGTAATTAATTTATATCCTGAAAAAAAACCTACTTCATTAGAAGAAGCATCAGTTTGTAAATTAGTTCCTGCCGCATGAACATATGCTTCTACATAATCAGTAGTACCATTCATATCAAAAATTTTAGTTACGCAAAAACTTATTTCATTAAAATTATTTGCTGTTGAAACTGAATTTAATCCTTGTCTAGAAATAGATGGATATGCATTTGAACCATTTTTCCAAATTTCAACAAACAAAGCATCAACATCTACACCAGTTGAATTATTTACTGTTAGACAGTGAGTTATTACATATTTACCTGCAACATTTGGTGTAAATCTATAATTAGTAGCATGGTCATAACAACTACCAATATCAAAATCTTCTACATTCCATTGTACTTTTGTATTTACATTTGATGTTAATGATTGTGCAGTAGTTTTATATGCTAAAAATGAAGGTGTATTAACACCACCAAATCCTGTCTGCGTACCATTGTTGGTAATTGTAACACCTGAAGGAATCGTAATCGTCTCGCCTGATTGACCAAGGGTCAAGGTTCCTGAACCTGTGATTGTTTCTATGTTTGTTGTTTTAATTGTTCCCATAATATTACTCTATAATTTTATATGCTCCAAAATATGAAGCTTCACCTTGTGATTGGTTATAAATATCTCTTGAAACGCTATCTTCATGGTAAGTAAAAACACTTACATAATCTGTAGTTCCATTTAATTCTATTATTCCATGAGTAAAAGAAGATTGATAGCCAATATCGTTGAAATGCCTTCCAAAACTTATATTGGTTGTTAAATTTTTTACTAATCTAATTTCACTATAAACTGCGTTTATGCTTGCAAGAGTTAATGAAGTATAAACAAAATATTTTCCAGCAACAGTTGGAGTAAATCTTCCATTTGAATTATTATAACAACTATTAGTATCAAATCTTTCTGTGTCAAAAATAACTTCTGTTTGAGTATAGTTAGATATAGTTTGACCGCTTCCTACTCTTCCAGCATGAAAAGCTGGTGTCATTACTCCACCAACAGCGGATCCATTATTTTGTAATGTACCTACAACATTAATCGTCTCACCACTAGCACCAATAGTAATGGTACCCGATCCTTGTGAACTTTGATGTACTATTTCATCTACAAATAATTTACTCATTTATACTACCGTTAATGTTCCATTGACAACGACTGTACCTGTGAATGCAGCAGGACCACATACTAACATATTGTCAGCAGCGTCTACAGTAATGTTGGAAGATATTGTTGCTTTATTCTCAAAGCCACCATTGATAGCTTTAAGCATTCCATATTCAATTGAGTTTTCACCTGGAGTTGTTTCACCAGATTTTTTACCTTGATAAACGACATAAATATTATTCGTTCCAGTTGGAGGGGCTGCAGTAAAACTTAAAGTAGTTCCAGATACAGTATAAGCAGAATGAGGGTCTTGACGTACATTTCCAACAAATACCTCTAACTCATTAGCGTTAGCTGTAGTTTGTGAAAGTGTAAAATTAACTGTACTATTATCACCACTAAACTGTGATGAATTAATAGTTTGAAATATATTTGAAGGTTTATTTCCTAAATAAGACATGATATCTCCTATGTACTAATATCATCAACAGTAGCTACAATACAATCAATTGAAGTTGCCGTATCAGATTTTACATGAAGCTGGTCACCTGAAGCCATTACAATTTTAGAACC
>Ga0208160_1000673_pt1 | contig 15575 bp, 25 predicted proteins | sample CB_VirMetaG_FD_184536 | JGI IMG/M metagenome (GOLD analysis project Ga0208160, IMG submission 184536) | Freshwater to marine saline gradient viral communities from Chesapeake Bay - CB_1504_1 Viral MetaG (SPAdes) (version 4) | ecosystem: Environmental > Aquatic > Marine > Coastal | place: USA... | reverse complement strand
CAATGCGCTGCTGCTGCCGCGTATGCTATACGCAATTAACTTATGAAACCTGAACTACAAAACGAATTAGACGAAGTCGTTGACCGTATAATATTCTACCTAGAAGATCACATACTCAACACAATCGACTGGCAGATGGAAGGCAACACTATAATAGGTGATTGCGAAGGCGACGAATGGATGGATCGCCGACAATATGTTTATAACAAAGTAACTAAACAACTATAACTATGGGAAGACTAACTGAAATATCACCACAACAAGATGTTGTTAACAAAATTAATGCAAAAGCAGATTTTACTCACAATATAAACCGCACAAGATTAGAGCGTTACACTGTCAGCACAAAAAATGTGTTTACCGGTAAGAACCCGTCACTATTTTTAAAAGATACCTGGAAGGTAGTTGAAGATGCATTCAATAGCGATCACGAATTACTAGGCGGTTGGCTAAGCGAAGACGATATATACTTTCTTGACTACGGAATAAGTATAACTGATCTACGGATAGCCATGAAGTTCGCTAGAGTTAACGAACAATCAGCAATATATGACAATGTAGCTAACAAAGTAATTCCAGTTGCAGACTAATTACGTCTACCTAATGATAATATAACTGAATACAAAATTTAATAACTATGAATATATTTTATTTACATAGCGATCCAGTTATCGCTGCCGAAAAACAATACAATAAACACGTTGTCAAGATGATACTTGAGTCAGCACAGCTACTGTGTTCAGCTCATCACATGCTAGATAGTGAGATAGATGTCCCCTACAAACTAACACACAAAAACCATCCGAGTGCTGTGTGGACGAGACAATCTAGGCAAAACTACGCATGGCTATACTTCCACATGTTAGCTCTTGGCAATGAATATACTAAGCGCTACGGAAAAAAGCACCTGACCATAACTAAGTGCGAAGACATACTGTCTCAAACACCTGGTCCGATCTTTAACACCGGCTTAACTGAAATGCCTCAATGTATGCCAGACGAGTATAAAGTTTCAGGCGATTCCGTAGCTGCTTATCGTAATTACTATGTAAATGAAAAAGCACATTGCGCTAACCCTAAAGTTGAAATGCTATACACTTCGACGGATCAGTTTGACTAACCTAAAACCTAAAAAACTATGATAATATTTTTTATAAAAGCAGTATATATTGTTAACTGGATGTCTTTAATAGCCGCCATAATAGTGGATATAATTGCGATATACAACGACGAATGGGATGATATGTGTATAACCACAAAGAAAAAGTTATTACTAAACATTATACTACCATTTTACTTTATGTGGCCTACTATCGGCAGAGTATTAACGGATTGGTATAAAAAACTAAAATAAGTAGTATCACGAGCGGGAATTTAATTAACTCCCGGCACGGTGCAAGTCCGTTGTTAGATGGAAGATAACTACTAGGCGAAAGATACGATTCATGATCACATAATAGCCGTTAACCGCGAAAGGAACGCCGTGACGCGAGCGAGGGAGTTCGACTCTCCCTGCGGTTACTAATATTAAACTAAATAACTATGCAATACACTAAACAACTAATTTTAGGAAAGTTAAAAACTAACTTATCTGCTAACAAAGTAAATAAACTTTTAAGAATATACAATAAACTATGAGTAAATTCATGATCTACAATGCAGATGAAGTAACATTCATACTGACAAAAACACTAGACGAAGCTAAACAATGGGCAATAATGTATTGCGATCATTCACACGAGATAATAGTAAGAGAAATAAGTGATATTAAATATAAATACTAACAGACTAATTACGATCACTAATAGATAATAAACTTGAATAACAATTAACAATTAAATATAATAACTATGGAAATGACTAAAGAAGAATTACAATTAAAAGTAAACGAGCTAACTCAATCGTTAGATACGTTCAACAAAAACACTGAAATGTTAAAACAGGATCTAGCTGTAGCACAGAATGCACTAAAAGTTGCTGATCGGCCTAAGATTACACAAGATCAAATGACCGAAATTCAAGATGCAATATACACGGTTGTTAACAATGTAGACTTTACGGATTGTAACAACTACGACATGGATTTTGAAATAGATTACGATAATCGTATTGCTGTAAGTAACATGGAGTTCAATAACTCTGATGAGATTGCAGATGATCTATGCTCTGAAATAGGGTCTTTGTTTAACGTAATAGAAACTGAAGATGAAGCCTAGAGTAAGACAGATGACGACTAGAGGTGGCAATCCTGCCCCTAATCAATTTTTGCTATACACCTCTGACGGCACGTACTTTCAAAGTTACAACAGTACGATTGCTTTTCGTGATCACAACGGCAAGATACAACTCGATGAGAACACCTGGGATTACTCACGCACTACTGGCAAGTATCGTAACGAATTCTTAGGTGAGTATAAAGATTTAACCAAAGATAAAATACTATCTGGTGAATACCAGTTAACTAATTTAAATTAAAGTATGACAGAAGAAGAAATGGAGAAGATCGCAGATATGATATCAGATAGAATATTTGCGAAGATAGAGGCAGATACAATAGCCTTCAACGAAGAATTTGTTGATAGCTTACCAAGTAATGAAGAACAAATAGCAGAGCTGCAAATGTTACTATTGCATTATGAGAGGCAAGAAGACTATACTAGAGCTGCTAATGTTTTTAAACAGATCCAGTCGTTAACAAATAAAAATAACCCAGGCCGTGACATATAGGATGCTTAAACTACAAGTTATTATTTTTAGTTAAAAATAAAAGATTAAACTAAAATTTAAAGTGTTTCAGTATACGTATATAATCACACGTTTTTACGACAAACTTGCATGGTATTATGCTAAAGTTTAAAAAATAAATTATGGAAGAAAAAGATTATTACATAACAGAAGAAGGTTATCGATGCTTCACTGAAGCGTATCATATTAAAAGAGGATATTGTTGTGATAATGGTTGCAAGCACTGTCCGTACAAGAATGCAGACCAATTACGATCAACAAAAGATAATACTTTCAAATAATGCTATACATTTATGAATAAACCCGACGAGTTAATTAAAGAAGTAGATAAATTTAATGAGTGGATGCTTAAGATTCAAAATAAGTACTACTCTAATCATCAAGCTATGACAGAAGCATACAAAAAAATAAACAATGAAAAAATATAATATCGACAACTATGTAAGATACCAAAAAGATCTTAAAGAAACGTTAAATAATTTACCCGGCGTATTCTTTGACGAATATACTCGAGACCAACTTATAACTAAGTTCATGCCCTTAACGGAAAACCTTGCACGTAAATTTGCAACATCACATCAAGCCATAGGAGTGCTATCAATTAACGATCTGATACAAGCAGGGCACATTGGCTTAATAAAAGCTGTAGATAAGATTGACTGGGAAGTTTTAAACAGTTCTAACAACATAGAACAGACTATTAAGAGTTTCCTATCAAAGCGAATTAAGGGCACGATTAGGCGCTATATTAATCATAACATGGGAGATATTAAAATTCCTGAGTGGAAGATTAATGAAGTGCGCAAAAGCTCTGACAATCCTGCAATTAATAATTTGCTAAGCAAATCTAAGTCGATGTACCTAGGTGATTTTACAATGAATAGCGATGATGACAGCGGATCAGTAATTGAGATAGAAGATGACTCTACTGAATACAATGTGGATCTTATGAATGAGTACATACTCGCCTTACTAAAAAAGCATTTAACAGAGCGTGAACAAGAGGTAATAAGGCTGAGCTATGGTCTTGATTGCGATAAGCACGATGCTGTAGAAATATGTGCCATATTAGGTATTGAAGGATCCTATAAAAAGAAAGGCGTCAGAATCTCTGAAATAAAACGGAAGGCAATTGATAAATTAATTGAAAAGACCAATGACTCTCAAGTAGCTGATATTCTTTAGTCCGTGGCTGTAGTTTATCGACAAAACGTGTGATTATATATATAAGAGTAATCTCGCAAATTTTTAAACCAATAAATAACTATATAAATGAAATTAAATTTAAACCAAAAATTAGCAGAAATTCAAGCTAATCTTAAGGCTAAAAAATCCAGATACAATGGGTTTGGTAAATACAATTACCGTGCTGCAGAAGATATACTTGAAGCTATTAAACCGTTCTTATTAGAACACAAAGTTACAGTAACAATTTCAGAGGAAATGTTATCATTTGATCCGCCAGTTATGAAGTCAACTGCGACTATACTAGATGGCGAAAGCAAAGATGCTATACATACCTGCGCAATTGTCGGTGTCGACCTGATGTCAAAAGGTATGAGTATGCCGCAAAAATACGGTGCAGCCTCGTCTTATGGCAAGAAATATGCGTTAGGTAACTTACTTTTAATTGATGATACAGCAGATGCAGACGCATCTAACGATCACTCAGGTAAAACCGCTAAAGTTACGCTAACATCTAAGAAAGATCCGTTGTTTGCTAAAGCAATTAAGTTTGTTTCCGAGGGAGGCGCTGTGTCGGCTATCGCTGGCAAGTATGATCTTAGCAAGGAAATCAAGAAAGCTTTAGAAGATGCTCAGCCTATGAAAACCGAAACGCTATAATGACTAAATCCGAACAGAAGAAAGTAGTAGAACTACTTAGACAAGATGCGGAATATTATGACGGAGTAGGTAGGCAGTATAGATCTAACTCAGATATATACAAGCTAATCAACGACCCGGAACAATTTGGAAAGCCGAGTGAACAAAACATCAATTTCGTTATTGGTGGATACATTCACACAGCAATCCTTGAGCCGGAAAAACTAGAAGCTAACTATCCTGTATCAGAGGGATCAAGTAGACTAACAAAAATTTACAAAGCAGATGTTGTAGCTAACGACGGTAAGATGATGATCTTACGTAAAGAAGTAGATAGCTGTAACCTAATGATTAACAAAATTAAAAACAACTCAGTATGCCAATCTCTATTAACCGGTCAAGACGTTATATACGAAGAACCTGGAATCAAAAGTATTAACGGAACCTGGTGGAAAGGTAAAGCCGATTGTATCAACAAAGATCAAGGATTACTAGTAGATATAAAAACCACGGGAGATATCAATCGCTTCAGGAAAAGTGCTAGTATATACAACTACGACAGCCAAGCGTACTTATATAGAGAGATATTTGGTTACGATTTAGTTTTCCTTGTAGTATGCAAGAAGACGCATCAAATAGCCGTGTATGATTGCTCTGAAGAGTTCTACGAGCGTGGTAGTTACAAAGTTAAATTAGCTATGGAACAATACGAAAAGCTAATAGCCGATCCACTATTTGATCTTAAAGATTATGTTAAAGAAGGTACATTATAGTTGCAGACTAATTACGATTACCAATAGATAATGAATATGAATCCAATTAAATATATAAAAATGAAAAGAACACCAAAAAGAACCTGTACTGTGACAGGCGTAAAAACCGCAGAGACTAACTTTTATGCTAACCAAACTCATGTAAAAGCCGTTGACAACCTTCGACGAAACACGGGCACGACAAAAGAACAATTAACAAGGATGTTTAACCAATTAAAAACTTATTAAATTATGGCAAGTATTATGAAAGCAAACATAGATCTAAATAAAATCCCTAAGGATAAGATCTATAAAGGAAAGAAGGGTAACTATTTACCAATCGTTATTACAATAAACGATGAACTAGGAAACTATGGCGACAGTGGTCCCATAATTGTAGAACAAACTAAAGACGAGCGTGACGCTAAAGTTGATAAAGTTTATTTAGGTAATGTAAAAATTGTATGGACTAACGGTACAAACGTTGATGCAGCACCTAAAGAAGATGGACAACAGCAATCAGCACCAAGAGCTGCTGTAGTAGAAGACGATGGCTTACCTTTTTAGTGACAGAGCAATGCGAAATGTGTAATGAAGTTATGACTAAGTGTGACTTTGATTATTGCGATATCTGTCCGGACTGCTTAGACGAATCAAATTAAATTAATCTTATTGGGAGTATATAGAAATGTATGCTCCCTTTTTTAACCCATATAAATAATGGTAAGAGAAATCAACGGCTTTGTAATTGACGAATACAATGTACATAAGCTAGAAGAGAAGACGCAAGGTGTATGCCCTATGTGTTCTCATGACCGGAAACCTAAGAATCAAAAAGCTAAATGTGCTTCTTATGACTGGGATAGGGGTATTGGTACGTGTCACAACTGCAATAAGCCTTTTCAACTGCATACCTTTAAACGCAAAGGTAAAGCAGAAAAAGTATACGAAAAACCTAAGCCTTTCGTCGATGCAGCAGTATCGTCTAAAGTAGTTGAGTGGTTTGAATCAAGAGGGATCAGTGCTGAAACACTGAAAGATGTAAGAGTAACTGAAGGCCAAACGTATATGCCTCAGACTCAGAAGAATGAAAATGCTATACATTTCAATTACTTCATGGGCGGTGAGTTAACGAACATCAAATACAGAGATGCTCGTAAAAACTTTAAGCTCGTATCTGGCGCTGAAAAAGTGTTCTACAATATAGATGCCACAGTTGGCTTTGAATATTGTATAATAGTTGAAGGCGAGATGGATGTATTAGCCCTGCACGAAGCGGGTATAACAAACGCTATATCAGTACCGAATGGTGCAACCTTAAATAATAATAACCTTGATTATCTTGATAATTGTATTGATTATTTTGAAGACAAAGAGAAGATCATATTAGCTGTTGATACAGATGATGCCGGATTAGCATTACAAACTGAGTTAATACGTAGATTAGGATCCGAAGTGTGCTTCATAACAACATTTGAAGATTGTAAGGATGCTAACGAATATTTACAGAAGTATGGAAAAGAAAGATTATCAGAACGTATTACAGGTGCAAAGCCTGTACCAATGGAGAATGTTACAACGTTCAGGGATATCGAAGACGAAATTACTGAGTTTGTTAGGAATGGCTTTACGCCAGGATTTCAAGTTGGGCTGGAAGACTTTGATAATATCTTTTCAACTTATACCGGTCAATTTATTACTGTCACTGGTATACCTTCTTCCGGTAAGTCTGATTTTGTCGATCAAATGGTTGTGGGGTATAACAAACGCTATAATTGGAAAACAGCGTATGCTTCGCCTGAAAATGTACCAACCTTTCTGCATGCGCATAAGTTAATGCGTAAACACTGGGAGGGTATGCCTGCCAAAACAGATATTGGAGGAGACAAGTGGAATCAGATAGCGGATCACTGTAATGCAAATTACTTTCACATTGATATGGAAAGATACTCTTTAGAAGCCGTACTTAAAAAGGGTGCAGAGCTTGTTAAGCGCAAAGGTATTAAGTGTTTAGTAATAGATCCATTTAATAAAGTAAGAGATATAGATGCTGCTAGTGACGACGTCAACAGATATACTATGGATTACTTAACTAAGATAGAAGTCTTTGCTAAAAAGTACGATGTGCTTGTGTTTGTTGTTGCTCACCCCACTAAAATGTATAAGAATCAAAAGACGGGCGAAATTGAAGAGCCTACAATGTATTCTATTAAAGGTGGAGGAGAATGGTACGATGCTAGTTATCACGGGCTATTAGTCCATAGAGACTACGAAGCTAATACTGTTAAAGTAAAAGTACTTAAGTGTAAGTTTCAAAATCTAGGTACTAACGGAGCTGAAACACATTTCACTTGGGAAAAGAATAGTGGTTGTTATATACCTCTAAACAAACCAGAAGAAATCGTAATGCCTTGGGAGAATGGCTAAAATAAAAACCAGTATGATGGGTAAGCACAACCCAAGCGAAGAAGAAGAAGCTGCAAGACGTTGGTGTATTAATAACAATATAAGAATATCACCTTCGGCAGTAGGCGCCGGAACACCTACCAGATGGATATTAGTATTAGATCTTAATGGCAAGATAGTTAACGGTCCTGATCAACTTGCTAAGAATGAAGTGTGGATTAAAATGTACGAGTATTATATGTATTACTATAAAAAATCAAATCAATGAAAACAAAAGAAGTAACATTTAGAGATCCAATTATTGAAAAAGTATGCGATCAACTAGTAAGCAGATCCGATGTAGGTTATAAAAAATATGGTGTAACTTTAGACGAAGATGCACCTGACTTACAGAAGTGGTTACAACACTTACAAGAAGAGTTACTAGACGCCGCTAACTATGTAGAAAAACTAAAAAGTGTATTAAGCAATGATTAATATAGAAAGAGAATATAGAAAACTTATGTACGATATCCTTGCTACAGGCAAAGATAAGTCAGATAGAACAGGTACAGGCACAAAGTCTGTGTTTGGTAGAACTATCCAGCACGATATGAGCGAAGGATTTCCTATGTTAACATCTAAAAAAGTTAGCTTCAATGCTGCAAGAACTGAATTGCTGTGGATATTAAACGGCAGAACAGATTTAAAGTATCTTGAAGATAACGGCGTTAAATACTGGAGGCCTGATTATGAACGCTCAGGTAGAACAGATGAAACGTTAGGTCCAGTATACGGCAAGCAATGGCGCAATTTTAACGGCGTTGACCAGCTTTACAATCTTGCCGATGCTATACACAATAATCCTGATAGTCGTCGCATGATGGTTTCAGCTTGGAATGTTAGCGAGTTAAACGAAATGGTTTTACCTCCGTGTCATTACGGCTTTCAAGTCTATATTAATGACGGTGTTATGGATCTTATGTGGCAACAACGATCTGCCGATGTGTTTTTAGGATTACCTTACGATATTGCAATGTACGGATTACTATTAGAAATGTTAGCTAAGGGTGCTGATTTAAAGCCCGGACGTTTAATTGGTCAACTTGGCGATTGCCATTTGTATAACAACCACTTAGACCAAGCTAAAGAATTTTTAGATAGACCAATAAGAGCAACACCTCAGTTAGAATTGGCGCAAGGTATATTTCATTCAGACGGCGCATTGCACAGCAGTGTCCTTTATATACCGGGAAGTCAAGAAATTAAATTAGTTAATTATAACCCCCTGCCAGCTATAAAAGCTCCTTTGAGCGTTGGCAATTAAAACAATTAAATTATGAGTAAATCAAAAAGATATTATTTATACCACGTTAAAGGTTTAAAAATAGGAGTAACTAGTAATGTGAAGCGAAGAGTTGAAGAAGAGCAAGGATTTGCACCGGGCGAGTACGAAATACTAGCTAGCAGTGCAGACAAAGAAATCATTTCTAATATGGAATTTGATCAGCAAAGAAAGTTTGGTTACTCAACAGATAGAGAAAGCTACGCTCAAGTCACTAGACCAAAGCAGCCGTATGCTGGCGATAAGCCTAACGTAACAGATCAAACAGTTACTTTCCCATGCCCTATAGTAAAGCTAGACGGATGGATGCGATCTAAGTTACCTTTATCTATAACAATACCGAACAAAGGAGTTGCTTTAATAACGTTAGAAAATATAAACGAAGTTATGGATCTTGTTCAAACCTCTCAATGGCGCAAAGAAAGATGTTACATATACAACAATAAATTGTATGCAGCGTGCAAAGAGCAAACTACACAGGGATCAAATGATTTTATGAGCATGACAGTTAACGAGCCTTCTTACGCTTACGACTACCAACCACCTGAAGCTAAAGCTACAGCAACATGCAACAAGTGTATATTTCCTAAGATACGTGAGTGGGCAAAAGAGCGCGGTATATTTGACAAAGGCGATGCTAAAACACAATACGTAAAGCTGATGGAAGAAGCCGGAGAAGTTGCTAGAGCTATACTAAAGAATGACACGCCTGAGATAAAAGATGGTATTGGCGATATGGTTGTTGTTTTAACCAACTTAGCACACTTGTCAGGTCTTACTATAGAAGAATGTATTGAGTCCGCTTATGATGTTATAAGCAAGCGTAAGGGTGCAATGATTAACGGATCTTTTGTTAAGAATGAAACGCTTTAAAAAGTCAAAGAATAAAGGTCCTGTCCGCGCTAAAAAAGCTAGTGCCGACGGGATCCAATTCAGATCAGGACTTGAGAAGCATACCTACTTAGCACTTAAAGCTGCTAACCTGTTTGAGTTGTACGAAGACGAAGTATTTAAAACCTTAGAAGGTTTCACATTCCCCAACGAATCTATTGAAAAGCAATCTAATGGCAAGGGAGAGTTTAAAAACCGAGGGGCTAAAAAAATACTAGGCATTAAATACACACCAGATTTTACTGGGTATGATTACATAATAGAGTGCAAAGGAAGAGCTAACGAGCAATTCCCTCTGCGTTGGAAACTATTTAAAAGATGGTGTGTTAATAATGGAGAAACTAGAACACTATATAAACCTCAGAATCAAGCTGACGTAGCTGAAATGATAAAACTTATATTAGATGGCAGAAAACAAAAATAATAAATACCTAGCTAGAAAAGCTTATGGTGAACGACAAATAGACAAGTGGGTAAAATGGTCCTGGGCAAACACTGGTCGAATATCCTGGAGAGAGTTAGTAAAAAAACAAAATGAGTTTAACATTAAAGTTTATTAAATGAAAGAAAAACCAGCAATTTTTGGAATCAGTGCAGGTTTCTATCCCGGAATACTATTCGGAATGAGAACCTATCCTGGTCCACAATCAACACAGTATGTTATATACATACCCTTTTTAGATTTAGCAATAACAAAATTTCACCCAGAAGAGTAAATGAATTTATCAAACAAAATATTATCAGACATTACAGTGTACATGAAGTACGCAAAGTATATACCAGAAACAAAACGTCGCGAGACATGGGAACAATTAGTTGGCCGTAATGAAGCCATGCACATAAAGAAATTTCCAGAACTTAAAGAAGAAATAAAAACAGCCTATGAAGATGTGTATAGCAAAAACATATTACCGTCTATGCGAAGCCTGCAGTTTGGCGGAAAACCTATCGAGATATCTCCTAACAGGATTTATAACTGTGCTTACTTACCAATTGAATCCGTAGCCGCTTTTAGCGAAACGATGTTCTTATTGTTAGGTGGAACAGGTGTAGGTTACTCAGTGCAACAGCATCACGTAGATAAATTACCAGCAATTACTGTACCATTTGAAAAACGCACTAAACGATTTTTAGTAATGGATTCAATAGAAGGTTGGGCAGATGCAATTAAATTTTGTATGAAGTCTTATCTTGGTAACAAAAGATCTTCTAAAATAGAGTTTGATTACTCAGACATTAGACCTAAAGGAGCAAGGCTTGTAACATCAGGAGGTAAAGCCCCTGGTCCTCAGCCTCTTAAAGAATGTATCGTAAAGATCATGGGCATAATGGACAGCAAGAAAGACGGTGAATACTTAACAACAGTTGAGGCTCACGATATTATATGTCACATTGCTGATTCAGTTTTAGCAGGAGGTATTAGAAGAGCTGCTTTAATTGCTTTGTTCTCGTCTACAGATGATGCGATGATCGGATGTAAGTCAGGAGATTGGTGGGAGAAAAATCCACAAAGAGGTAGAGCTAATAACTCTGCAGTATTAATACGCCAAAAGCTAACCAAAGAATTCTTTTTGGGATTATGGAAACGCATCGAGCTATCGGGATCAGGAGAACCTGGTTTCTATTTAAGCAAAGACAAAGACTGGGGAACAAACCCATGCTGTGAAATTGCATTGAGACCATACCAATTCTGTAATTTATGTGAAGTTAATGCATCAGAGATTGATAGTCAAGAAGAATTTGATCGAAGAGTTAAGCATGCATCGTTCATAGGAACAATACAAGCCTCATACACGAGCTTTCATTATCTTAGAAGAATTTGGCAAGAGACAACAGAAAAGGATGCTTTAATTGGCGTTTCTATGACAGGCATCGGATCTGGTGCAGTGCTAAAATTAGATATGAAGAAAGCCGCTAAGATCGTTAATAAAGAAAACAATAGAGTTGCAAAGCTAATAGGTATTAATCCTTCCGCTAGAACAACAACTGTTAAACCTGCAGGTACAACCTCTTTAACATTGGGAACCTCATCAGGTATTCACGCTTGGCATAATGATTACTATGTACGTAGAATACGTGTAGGTAAGAATGAATCGATGTATAAGTTTCTTATAGAGAATCACCCTGAGTTAGTTGAAGACGAATACTTCAGGCCTCATGACACAGGAGTTATTAGTATACCCCAAAAAGCACCTGATGGATCTATTCTTAGAACAGAATCGCCGGTTGATTTATTAGAACGCATAAAAACTGTATCACAAGAATGGGTTGCCCCAGGACACAGAGACGGTGCTAACCGACATAACATATCAGCTACCATTAGTATCAGAGATGACGAGTGGGAAATGATTGGCGATTGGATGTGGGATAACAAAGAATTTTACAATGGTTTATCTGTATTACCTTATAACGGTGGTACTTATGTTCAAGCCCCCTTTGAAGATATAACCAAAGAAAAATACGAAGAGTTAATGGCAACATTACAAAATGTAAATGTAGCCACTATTGAAGAGGACGATGATGAAACCGATTTGTCCGGTGAGCTAGCGTGCGCAGGGGGTGCATGTGAGATCACTTAATTAAATCAAAAAAGCCGACACTTAATTGCGTCGGCTTTTTTATTATAGAATTTTCGAGGTGTGGTTGCCTGTTGTGTAATTCTATTTTGTTCTGTTCTTAAACATCAAGTAATATAAGAACGAGTTCCATTCGTGTTTTAGTTTTGCTATAAGTTTTTTCATTTTTTGTTTTTGTTTTTAGTTAATAACCACCACTTATGCATGGTGTATCCAATACTTACTGCTAGCAATGTAAGTTTAAGAATCATATCTATCTGTGACATTGATATCGCGAGTGTGCCTATGTTTAATAAATAAATTTTCAAATCTGATATAGTCATTTTAGGGGATTTATTTTAAAGAATTTTTTCTTTTTTTATCTTGTAACTCTATTATTTTACTTATTCTACTTTCTTCCGAGGTTAATTCTCGTATTTCACTTTTAGATAATCCTCTGTTCCATAGTGAATCAACTTGCTCCTGCTTGCTTAAGTCTTTCAAAACCTTCCTTCTTTTTTCCATAGCCGGACTGTACTTCTTTTTTTCTTTTTTAGGTTTTTCAATTTTAACAGGCTCACCTATTTCTTCCCCACGGCTAATAGCTTCCATATCCTTGTCAAACTGTTCTTTGTTTTGAATATCCATCAACTTATCGATTCTATCAGCCTCTTTAGATAGACCCTTAATTTCAGTTCTAGAAACACCTGCATTCCACAACATATCAACTTGGTCCTTCTTGCTTAAGTCTTTTAGCGCCTTCCTTCTTTTTTCAATAGGATTAAGCTGATCATATTCCTTATCTTCTTCAAGTTCCTTGAATCTTTCTTTAGCTTCTTCTCTTTCGGCCTTAGTGTCTTCTTCCGACATCAATTGCCACTTAGGCCAACCTAAAGCGATTAAAGGTTTCATCCATGTTTCAGTTTCATCGCTAGCTATATCAACAGCATCTATAGCCATTCCCACTGCTCTATCCGCCGGAAAACCTGTGGCCGCAGCAACTGTATTAGCGGCAATTGTTACGTAAGGGTGTTTTAATGACATCTTATCAAACTCCATTTCTTTCTTTTCCCATTCGTAAGAGTTGCTAGCACGAGCAACCTTGCTTAGCTTACTTGATATAGGTGGTGATAATTTCATTACTTCAGCAAGTGCGGTTGCTGCCATGTTTTGATTTCTAGTTTTTTGACTTCTTTCGTAAAGCTTTATAGCTAGGTTTTTAACAGTAGAAACCACAGCACCCCCAAGACCGATACCTCTTAAAATACCATCCGTCATAGAATTGGCTGTTTTAAACATTTTTTTATTTTGGCTAGCCTCTTGTTTTTCAGTTAGTTCCTCTTCGTCGTCGTCCCCCATCATTGCCGTAAACATTGCTTGCTGCAAAAAGTTAAATACAAGATTTTGAAGAAGCCCATAATAAACTATTCTGGATAGATGTGTCTTAGCATCTCCCCTGCCATTCTTAAGATCCTGAGCGGCTCTTTTTATTATTCTAGCATATTGCGATGGCGTATTAGCAAAAGCTAATATAATGCGTCCTATTGGCTCCGCTTGCTGCTTAGATATCTTACTTGGATCACTTGATTGCTGAGACACCTCCGCAGTGGCTACAAAATCCTGCATAGCTTGCTTTTCCGCGGCAGCTTTACTCATACCGTCCTTGATAAGAGCATTGACTTTATTCCTGTAAAAAGATGCACCACCTGTTGCAATTGCAGCTGTATCAGCCATTTTTGTTGGTATAAAACCAAATTGCAATATTTTCGCTAATACCCCTTGAAATCCGTTTTCTTTAGCTGTTGTAGCAATATCCGCTTCGTTCACGTTAATTCTTAAGCCATCACGTCTGTCAACTAAATAATCCGAGTTCATCAACATTGCCCAGTCTTTCCAGTATTGCTTTTGATTTGCGAATGCTTTACCTGCTTGATAAATATTATTTCCCTCAAAGTTTATAAAGTTAGTGAAAGATATTAGTTGCAATACAGCAGACCTTCTGTTAAGAAACATGATATTACCCACAGCAGCATTTATCCATTTAAAAAGCCCATCAGTAACTGTATTACCAGTCGGCGTGGAGTTTCTTCCTGTCTTCATTCTTCTTAAAGAATCTTTTAGTGATCTAACATAAGATTTACCATAAGCAGCTTCTAACTTGTTAAGGTTAGTTTCTGAAAATATCGCATCAACATTCTGTTGCCACACTTCTAGCAACTGCTTTCTACCATCGGTATTTAATGTATTAAGTAAATCTGACGTTATTGTTCCAGCATCCCACCCTTTTTTAGGTGCTGTAGGCTTAGTATTTTTATTAAGACCGAGTAGCTTATCTGCAAACGCTTTTAAATCCGGATTAGCATTTACATAATTTACTAATATTGGCAAATCAACATTAGACAAACCAGGTATTTCAAACCCCTGTGCATCCCAAGTATAAACTCTAATAGCTTCTTCTTTAGTAAAAAGACTTTCTTTCATATTGCCATTTTCGTCTTCGTACTTAAAAGTTTTCTTAAGCTTTCTAGGTACAATGCCTAATTCTTTTTTAAGTGCCTTATAGTTTTTAGCTATAGTTATTCTACCGGTTCTTAAACCCGTAACTGCTTTTCCGTAAGGATCCAACAAATGCTCTTTATAAAAAGCCATAGCTGATTCACCTTTCTTGCCTTTAGGTAATGTGGTGTACAATAATCCTAAAAAATCCTCAGCTGAAGGTGGAATAAAGAATTTAAACTGGCTTTTCTTAGCGCCTTTTTTACCTGCTTTAACATCTTGGTATGTTTTAAAATCTTCTATGCCAGATTCCTCTTCAATTATTTCATTGAATCTTTTACTAAGCTGTAAGCTGCTTTTAACTCTCGCTTGTTGCACTTTGCTCTTAACATCGAGAACATCTAACACTTTTTTAACGGCGTTCACATTACCTATGTGATCATCAGCAAAATAAAAGTCGTTGTACCCTTCTGCAAATTTATCAAGTACCCAATTGGCTTTTGCTTGGGGGTCCGAATTAGCAAGTCCGGTAATATTAGCAAGCGGAATATCAAGGCCAATGCCTTTTAAGAATTTGTGTAT
>Ga0208160_1000668_pt1 | contig 15633 bp, 17 predicted proteins | sample CB_VirMetaG_FD_184536 | JGI IMG/M metagenome (GOLD analysis project Ga0208160, IMG submission 184536) | Freshwater to marine saline gradient viral communities from Chesapeake Bay - CB_1504_1 Viral MetaG (SPAdes) (version 4) | ecosystem: Environmental > Aquatic > Marine > Coastal | place: USA... | reverse complement strand
TTTCGACCAAATCGCAAACGCCTTGATAGGAGGTTGTTTTATTTTCGCCACCTGCGGCGGCGGCGGCGGCATGATCGGCACGGAGTTGAGCGACCCGTTTTTCCATGCGCTTGATGTTCGCAAGGTTGTTGCTGGTCTGGTAAGGCGCGCAAGGTGGCTCCAGCCAGCTACCGTCAGCCTGACGCCCCGCCTTGTTTCCTTCCTTGCGCCATTTGGCGTTGGCTGACTTCATGGCGTCTTGGTACGCCTTCGCCTTGTCAATCTCGGCTTGCAGCTTTTGGATCGCGTCAGGGTCGTCTGAGCTTATCCCGCCAGTTCCTACGGCAGCGGCTCTGGCTTCTAATTCACCGGCGCGCTTGCTGGCTTCGACGCTGGCGCGCATGGCATTATCCGCTCGCTTGATAGCGGCGCGGTGGCGTCCTTCGCTGTGATGCCCGACAAGAATAGGCTGGCCTAGCGGTATGCCTGAGACATCTTCGCGCAGATCCGCGCGCTTGTAATGAGAGTTAGCCTTTTCGCGGGCGCGGTCTGCGGCGGCTTCAAGGCGTTCGCGTTTTGCTTCTTGCTTGCGTTCGTATGCGTTCATGGTTCTGGTTCTTTCTTGGGTAAGTTTAGACTGCGCGGTTGGCGGCGGTCATGGCTGAGCGAAAACTGTTGTGACGCCAAAATGTTCAGCGGCTGCTTTTGCGGATTGGGCAACAGTCCGAAATTCGCGGTCAAAAAACATATCATCAACATCCGCGTTACGGGTGGCGGCAAAAACCCAGCAGCCTTTCCCTTTGGCGGGCTTGCCGTGGCTGGCTACGTGTTCGCTGTGGTCTACTGTGACTTTGGTCATGGTCGTTGCTCCTTGCTGCGTTTCGATGACTACTTATCGCAAATTTGCGACGAACCTGCAAGCCTAAAGTGAAAGATAAATCGCAAAATTGCGAAAAAGTTTGAGGGCTAGTAGATGCCGCCTAGAGGCGTGAAGCCGACACCGACAAACATCAAGATCATAACCGGGAATCCGGGCGGTCGGGCAATGCCAAAGCAGGAGCCGCGCCCTCGGGTGCGCAAGCCTTCTGCGCCTGCGCATTTGAACGAAGACGCGGTGCAAGAATGGTCGCGGGTGATTGATGAGTTGGTCGCCGCTGGCATTATGAGCGGATTGGACCGGGCTGCGCTCGGTGCGTATTGCCAAGCATATGGAAGATGGGCGCAGGCTGAACGGGCGCTCGCGAAGATGAGCAACCAAGCTGACGGGCTGATTATCAAGACCGTGAGCGGCAACATGATTCAAAACCCGCTGGTCGGTGTGGCGAACAAGGCAATGTCAGACATGATGCGTTACGCGTCTGAGTTTGGGATGACGCCAAGCGCGCGGACAAGGATTTCAGCCATTGACGAAGACGAAGACCCGGCCAGCGAGTTCCTCAACTGATGACCCGACCACCACTTACGCGCGCGCTGTGGAGGCGGGAGAGATCATCGCGGGGCCGCATGTACGGGCGGCGTGCCAAAGGCACCTAGACGACCTTGTGACCGGGCCTGAGCGCGGGCTTGTTTGGGATGTTGAAGGGGCGGATCGGTTCTTTCGTTTTTGCCGGACTGTTCTAAGGCTAAGTGACGGTCAGTTTGACGGCATACCGTTTGAGTTGGAGCCGTCGCAAAAGTTTATCTGTGGCTCAATTTTCGGATGGAAGTGGGCAAAGACTGGCAAGCGCAGGTTTCGCCGGGTCTATTCTGAGCAGGGCAAGGGGAATGGGAAGTCGCCCTTGGCGGGGGCGCTTGGCAATTATGGGCTTGTTGCGGACGGTGAAAGCGGCGCGCAGATTTACGCGGCAGGCGCAACCAAGGAACAAGCCAGCATCTTGTTCCGCGATGCGGTCGGGATGGTTGACAAGTCGCCGTCTCTTGATCGGGTCATCCGCAGGAGCGGCGGGCCGGGCCGGGAATACAACCTGGCGCATTTGAAATCGGGCAGCTTCTTTCGCCCGGTGTCTCGGGAAACAAAAAAGACAGGCTCGGGACCGCGCCCGCACTTTGCGCTTTGCGATGAGGTCCACGAGCACCCGGACGGCGGCGTGATTGAGATCCTTGAACGGGGTTTCAAGTTTCGAGAGCAGCCGCTTTTGGTGATGATTACAAACAGCGGGTCTGATCGGCAAAGCATTTGCTGGCAGGAGCGCAAACACGCGGTTGCGGTTGCGCATCAAGAGGTGGACGACGACACGACCTTCGCCTACGTTTGCGCGCTGGATGATAGTGAAAGAACAGTCACTTATGAAGTTGACGCTTTCATACGTCATGCTGTAGAGTCTTGCACATGCAGTGCAAAAACCACCCAGATAGAGAACCCGTCCACGGTTCAGAATTTTGTCAGTCTTGCTACCAGCGCGCCCGGTGGGAGCGCGACCTTGCCAAAGGGCTTGGGTGCGTCAATCACCCAGACCGATACGCTGTTGCTAGACGCCTTTGCCATTCTTGCTACACAAGGTTTCGAGAGGACAGAGACCCAAGCAGGGCGGACAAGCGCAAAGAATACATGCGGGACTATACCAAGTCCGAACATTGCAAAGAGCTTGCTAGAAAACGTAACGCAGAATACAGGGCGCGGAAAAAGGTCACCGATCCAGATTGGGGCATCCGGCGGGCTAGAAAAGCAAAGTACGGTTTGTCCGGTAAGCAGTTCGACAAGCTATCAGCGAGCCAAGGAGGCGGATGCGCTATTTGCGGAGACACCCCCGAAACTCTCAGAGTGGATCACTGCCACGCTGACGGCCATGTACGGGGACTGCTCTGCCATAAGTGTAATGCGGGAATTGGTATGCTCGGAGATAATGTCGAGGCTTTACGAAGAGCACTCAACTACCTGCAAGACCCGCCAGCACTCAAGTGTGGGATTGGGAAGGTTCGTAGCAAAGCTTCCGGCTGACGATCCTTTTGAAGATCCTTCCTGCTGGATAAAGGCAAACCCGCTTTTGGGCGTTACCATCACAGAGGAATATCTCGCGATACAGGTCAAGCAGGCCAAACAGATCGCGGCGAAGGCCAACGGGATCAGGCGGCTTCACTTCTGCCAATGGACGGACGCAGAAAGCGCGTGGATCGGGCGCGACACATGGGCGAAGGTCGAAGATCCAACGCTTGTCCTTGAGGATTTCGAAGGCAAGAAATGCTGGGCGGGATTAGACCTTTCGGCCAAGACAGACTTGACGGCAAAGGCCCTCATATTTGATGACGGAATGGCAGAAGACGGCAAGCCAAAATTTGCAGCGTTTGTTCACGGGTATACGCCTGCGGACACGTTGCAAGCGCGGGCAGAGCGCGACGGGGCACCCTATGACCTCTGGGCCGACGCTGGATTTGTCACGGCAACGCCGGGAAAAAAGACGCGGCTGGATTTCATCGCGCAAGACTTGCTTGACGATGCGGACAGGTTCGACTTGGATTTTGTCGCTTACGACAACTACTTGATCGCGGATTTCGAAGCGACAGTTGGCGATATGGGTGGAAGCCTGCCGATGCTGGATCATCCGCAAGGCTGGAACAAGCGCAAGCGCGAGGCACCGGACGGCGAAGAAATAACGCTCTGGATGCCGGGTAGCATCGACGAGTTAGAGACTCTGATTTTAGAGGGGCGGCTGCGGGTTCACATGAATCCGGCGCTTCAATCGGCGGTTATGTCCGCGACGTTTGACCGATCACCCGCCGATCTGCGGCGGTTCACAAAGCAAAAAGCTACAGGGCGGATTGATATGGCGGTAGCTTTGGCAATGGCGGTGGGCGCTGCAAGTGCGCGGGTCGATAATAGCGCGCCAGTGCCAAGGATTAGATTTATATGACAATTTTCACGCGCATAAAAAACCTGTTTTCGCCCAAGGCATACGAGGTCGATAGCGCCTCAATCCGCCGGGGCGATGGCGTTTGGGAGACTTTCACAGGTGGCAGCACTTCGCCCTCTGAGGGGGCCATCCTTCGGGTCACAACGGCTTCGGCTTGTGTCAAGCTGGTGGCAGGCGCGATTTCATCGCTGCCCATGCACGTTTACCGCCGCGCCAGTGATGGCGATCTAACCCGCGACATGAACTCCGACCTGTGGTGGACCCTAAACGAACAGTTCTGTCCGCGTTGGCCTGCATCGGCTGGATGGTCGTTTATGGTCCAGTCTTTGCTTCTGCACGGTGACGCGTTTTCGGAAATTTTGCGGGGGCCATCCGGACAAATAAAGGGTTTGGTTCCTATCCACCCTGATCGGGTCCGCGTGATTGCAACACCTGATGGGTCGAGGCTTATTTACGAAGTCCAGCCAGATCCCACGATTGAGGCCCCTTCGCGGGCCGTGGCGTCGATGCGCGTCTTGGACCAAGACGATATGTTGCACGTTCCGGGCTTTGGGTTTAACGGGCTGCGCGGGCTTTCTGCGCTTCGCTATTCACTGGCGAATAGCGGGGCTTTGGCAATTAATGCGCAGAACTTTTCGCAGAAGTTTTTGCAAAACATGGCGCGGCCTGATTTCGCACTGAAAACGGACCAGAACTTGTCAGATGAACAATTCGAGCGACTGCGCGCATCCATAGAGGACAACCACAGCGGGCCGACAAACGCAGGAAAACCGATGATCTTGGACGGTGGCTTGCAAATCCAGACATTGACTATGCCAATGGAAGAAATGCAGCTTTTGGAGACGCGAAAATTCCAAGTTGAAGAGATCGCACGGGCTTTTGGCGTTCAACCTTTCATGGTTGGACACACCGAGAAATCAAGTTCTTGGGGAACAGGCGTTGAGGCGATGGGCGCGGGTTTTGTGCGGTACACATTGCGCGACCATCTCAACACTTTCCAGAATGAAATTAACCGCAAGTTTTTCCGCACGGCGCGGAATGTCGCAGAATTTGACACCGCAGAGCTTGAGCGCGCTGACCTGCTGGCGATGTTCAATGCGGTGCGCGTCGGCCTTGGGCGGGCAGGTGAACCCGCGTTTTTGACACTTGAGGAAGCGCGGCAAATGCTCCGCTTGCCGAAAGAGATGGTGGGCACTATCCCGCAGAACTTAGGAGTCCAGACGGATGAACCCGCAAATTAAAATGCGCATTGCCAACAAAGGCAAAGGCGAGTTTCGCGCCGAAGCAAACACACTTTGGATGTATGACGCCATAGCAATGGATGACGACGAGGCAATGTGGTTCGGCGGCATTAGCCCCCGGCAATTCATTGCGGCGCTTGCAGAGACGACTGGGCCTGTCACGTTACGGCTTAATTCGCCGGGGGGGTCTGTCTTTGGTGCGCAGGCAATGGTTGCCGCCATGCGCGCTCACAGCGCCCCGATCACAGCGCAAATTGACAGTCTCGCGGCCTCTGCTGCGTCAGTAATCGCGGCTGAATGCGCAGAGTGTGTCATGGCCCCCGGCTCAATGCTTATGATCCACAAGGCTTGGGGCATGGCGGTTGGGAATGCGGACGACATGGCGCAGACCGCTGACCTTCTTTCAAGGATCGACGGACAAATTGCAGCGACTTATGCGCGCCGCGCTGGTGATGATGACGCAGAAAAATACATGCGGATGATGGCAGCGGAAACATGGTTCGACGCAGAAGAAGCAGTCACGGCTGGCCTTGCCGATAGGGTCACAGAAGAAAATAGCCAGCGTCCAAAAGCGCGCTGGGATTTGTCTGCGTTTTCTGCCGCGCCTTGGCAGCCTGCCGCAGATATACAGCCAGAACAAGAGCAGGAAGCGGCACCCGCTTCCTTGCAAGAGGATTCGCGGCTTGTGCGCGCCCGCCGGTTGGCTGCGCGCATTGCCACAAACCCGATCTGAGCGCGCCGCGCCAGACTCCCGCCGATTCCGGCAAACCAAACCGAAAGGGACATTAAATGTCTATTCAAGCACTGCGTGAGCAGCGCGGCGTGATTGCCCATGCGCTGCAAGAACTGGTCAATAAGGCCGAATGGGACGACGCAACCGATACCGCCGCTTATGAAAAAGGGCTTGCGGATCTGGATGCAATCGATGCAAGCATTTTGCGCATCAATGATCTCAATGCCAAAATTGCAGCCGACAGCCGGACGCATGACGTGGCAGAAGTTGCAGCAAAACGGGGCAAGGACGAAGGTAACAAGGGCCTTTCGATCTATGCAAAGTGGCTTAAAGGCGGCGACAAGGCGCTGAACGAATCCGATTGGGCGCATGTCCGCAACACCATGTCCACAACCACGGACAGCGAGGGCGGTTACACTGTTGACAGCGAAATTGCCAGCAGCGTTGTGAGCGCGCTCAAAGCATTTGGCGGGATGCGTCAGGTTTCGACTGTGATTTCCACCTCGGGCGTCGGCCTCCTCTCTTTCCCAACTTCTAACGGGACGGCAGAGGTCGGCGAATGGGTGGCACAGAACACCGCCGCCGCTGATCTGGACATTGGGTTTGGCACTGTTGGCTTGCCTGTCCACAAGGCCGGTTCCAAGGTGGTCACGGTTCCGATTGAATTGCTGCAAGACAGCAATGTCGACATTGAGGCTTATGTTCAGGGCCGTCTTGTCGAGCGTCTTGGCCGGGTGACAAACCTTGCCTTTACGGTTGGCACCGGCTCCGGTCAGCCTTCGGGGATCGTTCCCGGCGCGACTGTTGGTGTTACGGCTGCAAACTCCACTTCACAAGTGACGGCTGTTACATATGACAGCTTGGTGAATTTGCAGCACTCGGTCGACCCGGCTTACCGCGCCCGCGCGGGCTGGATGTTCAACGACACAACATTGCGCGAGCTGCGCAAAATGAAAGATGGGCAATCGCGCCCGATCTTTGTGCCGGGCTACGAGACGGGCACTCCCGGCGGCGCTCCTGATCGCATCCTTGGCGACCCGATCACGATCAACCAAGACATGGCAAACATGGCAGCTTCGGCGCGTTCCATCCTGTACGGCGACTTTTCTGGCTACTACATCCGGGATGTGATGGGGATGACAATGTTCCGCTTCACTGACAGCGCCTTCACCAAGAAAGGCCAAGTTGGTTTTCTTGCTTGGATGCGTACCGGCGGCAACCTTGTTGACGTGAACAAGGTCCGCGCATTCGTCAACGCGGCAACTTAAAAAACAGGGCAGGGCTTATGGTCCTGCCCTTTTCACGGAGGCGACAATGAATACCAAAAAATCAAAAAAAGACACGGTTGATGTGGTTTTAAGCTGCATTTACTCAGGCGTTGGCGAGTCTTGGGGCGTTGGCGAGACGGTCTCGGTCGCCAAGGAAGAGGCCGACAGGCTTGTGTCTCTCGGCGTTGCTGAGATCGTGGGGTAACCGATGAACCCTGTCCGCATTGTCGCGCCGGTTGCCACTGTTGTGTCGCTTGCGGATCTCAGGTTGCAGCTTGACGCTGATCCGAACGACACGACGCAAGACGGCATGATTCAAGATATTGCGGCGGAATGTGTCGCGATGCTTGACGGTTATCGAGGCGAATTGCAGCGGGCTATCATGCCTCAAACTTGGCGCGAAGATTTCGACGGATGGGGCGACTTGCGGCTGATGCTGCCAGACGTTCAGTCCGTTGTTGTCACCTACTTTGACGGGACGGACTACATCGCCGCGCCGTCAGCCGTTTTGAAATATGATCGCCGTGGCAGCTATGTTGAAACGGATGGGCCGGACGCAGAAAGTATTCGCGTGGATTATGTCGTTCAAATGCCTGACGACATTTTGCCATCGGTTCAGGCTGCGGTTAAGCTGTATACGCGTTTTCGATATGACCACCGGGGCGGAGCAGACCCCCAGGCGCTGGCGGCATTCCAGAGAGCGTTTCAGGCCCAAATTTCTCACGCACGGGCGCGGCGGCTATGAACCTTGACCGCATCGTTCAGTTTCGGCGCGCAACTTTTTCAGATGATGGTTTTGGGGAAGCTGAGACGTGGGGCGATCATGGCTTCCCTGTTCGCGCTGAAAAGCAAGAAATCAGCGATGGGGAGAGGTGGCGCGCAGGTGAAGTCGCCGCGCATATATCCTGCCGTTTTATTGTGAGGTGGACGCCATTCACCGGCGCGATAACTCCGGTTGATCGCCTGATCTGTGAAGCGCGTGAATATGACATTTCCGGCATCAAGGAAATTGGGCGGCGCGAATACCTTGAAATCACAGCAGCGGCGAGGGCTGATTGATGGCGACAGTTACCGGGCTTCGTGAAATAGAGCAGGCGATGGAAGGCTTGACCAAGGCGGCGGGGCGCGGGGTTCTGCGACGGGCTTTGTTCAAGGTGTCAGAGCCGCTTGTAGAGGCCATGAAAACAGGCGCGGCGCGTGATGATGGCGACTTGATGAAGTCAATCACGGCATCGACAAAGCTGGATCGGCGGCAGGCGGCAAGGCATAAACGCCAAGCCCGCGCGACGGGTGACAAGTTCGCGGCTGAAATTTTTGTGGGGCCTTCGTATGATCTCGGCGCGGGTGGCCGTCATGGTCACTTGGTCGAGTTTGGCACCGCGCCACACGTAAACGGCGGGCAATTCGCAGGAACGATGCACCCCGGCACCAAAGCGCAGCCGTTTATGCGTCCAGCATGGGACGGCGGCAAAGACAAGCTGATGAACGATCTAAAAGCCGAACTGTGGGCAGAGATTGACAAGGCGGCGGCGCGGGCCGCGCGCAAGGCTGCAAGGGCGGGTTGATGGAAGAAGAACTGCGCGCGCTCTTACTCGCTAACAGCGGGGTTTCGGCGCTTGTCTCATCGCGGATTGCTTGGGGTGAGCGCATACAAGGGACGGCGGTGCCTGACATTCTGTTGACCGTCATTTCTCGCCCGCGTGATTACCACATGACCGGCGCGTCAAACCCGGCAGAATACCGAGTTCAGGCGGACTGCTACGGCAAAACATACGCATCGGCGAAAACGGTTTCGCGCGCTGTTGATGCTCTCTTGAGCGGGTATAGCGGCGGCAATTTCCAAGCGGTTTTTACCGGAGGCGAGCGGGACCTGAGATCCGCAGGCAGCAACGACGCCGACAAGCTATTCGGCGTTGCAATGGACTATCTAATCCACTTCACAGAGTAAGGAGGGCCGACTATGGCCGCATCTACAGCTATTCTTGGTTTCGGCACCACGTTCGCAATTGGCGACGGGGCAGACCCGGAGGTCTTCACAGCACTTGCAGAAGTGCTGGACGTTTCGCCACCTTCTGATGCGGTGGACGTGATCGAGGTCACGCATATGACTTCGCCCAGCCGCACCAAGGAATTTATTGCGGGCCTGACCGATCCGGGCGAGGTGTCGTTTTCTATCAACTTTATTCCTGGGGCTGGCGACGATACCGCTTTGCAGGCGCTTCGCAATACTGGCGTGTCGAACAACTTTCGCATTGCCTTTCCTGACAGTGGCGACACCACATGGACATTTGCGGCATTTTTGACGGGTTACACGCCCACAGCGCCAGTCAATGACCGCATGACTGCCGATGTGACTTTCAAGCTGACCGGCAGCTATACGGCAGCATAACATGGCAAACAAAGAACGCGGGCACGTGACCCTTGAGACGGGCGGCGAAACATACCGCCTGTCTTTTTCGATGAATGCGATGTGCGAACTTGAAGACGCTTTTGGCAAGCCATTCATGGAAGTGGCCGAGTTGCTGAATACGGGCGGCCTGCCAAAGATCAGCGACATTCGAAAGCTATTGTGGGGGGCGTTTACGGATCACAATCCGGGTTTTGAGTTCTGCGACAAGGAAACGCTTCGGCGCGTTGGCGAGATCGCAAACGAGCGCGGCTTGACCGAAACAATGGACCTGATTGGCGAGGCATTCCAAGCGGCCTTTCCAGATCCGGACGGTGAAGCGGGAAAGACGAAGGCCAGCAAGACAACATCCGCTGGTTAGACTTGCTGGCCGATTACGTTGCTGCGGGCCTTTCGCCGGATGCATTCTGGAGCCTGACGTTACGCGAATACTTCGCGCACATGAAAGGAGCAGGTGGGCGCATCCAGCGAGAGCAAAAAGACCGGGCTTGGTTGGCTTATACCACGGCAGTCCTTTCACGCACCGATCACAAAAAGTTTCCCAAGCTGGACGACCTGACCAAGCCTATTGGTCAGTCAAAAAAGAAAAGCGCGGCTGAAATGTGGGCAATCGCGCGGCAATGGGACGCAAGAATTAACGGGGTCCATTAATGGCATCATCTGTGATCGGCGCACTTCGGGTCAACCTTGGCCTTGACAGTGCGCAATTCCAAAACGGGCTAAAGCGCAGCCAGACCGGAATGCAGCGGTTTGCGTCTCAGGCTAAGGTCGCAGCGGCGGCGGCGGCGGCGGCAATGGGCGTTGCGCTGGCGGCAATGGCTAAGTCCGGCCTGTCATTCGTGGACAGCCAAGCCAAGGCCGCACGCTCTATCGACGGCACGATTGACGGGCTGCGGGCGTTGCAGATTGCGGCGGGTGACGCTGGGGTTGATAGCGGGTCTCTGCTTTCGTCTATGCAGCTACTCGGTCGGCGTCTGGACGAGGCCACAACCAAGGGCGGCGCATCTGCGGACGCTCTAAAGCGGATCGGGTTAAGCGCCAAAGACCTTATGGGTATGGATGCGGACGACAGGCTTGCAGCGATTGCCGACAAGGCAAAGGCGCTTGGCCTAAACGCGCAGCAAACGGCTGGCCTGTTGGGTGAGTTTGGCATCCGGAACAAGGAAATGGCCTTGCTTGTCATGCAGGGCGGTGACGCAATCCGGGCGGCTGGTGATGAGGTCAAGCGGCTTGGCCTGTCTCTAAACGAAGTGGACGCGGCGAAGGTTGAGGCGGCGAATGACGCATGGTCACGGATTGCCCTGACGACAGAGGCGCTTTCGAACCGATTGGCGGTTGCCCTTGCCCCGGCCATGCAGGCGATCGCGGCAGCGTTTACAGCGGCGATGCAAGAGGGCGGCGCGCTTCGCATCGTGCTGGACGGTCTCGGGGATAACATCGGGCGCATGACTGCCTATGTGACAGCCTTCGCTGCTTTCATGGCGGGCCGGTTCGCTGTTTCGGTGGGGGTTGCTGCGGTTGGGGCTGTTGCTGGTCTTACGGTGTCACTGGCGGCGTTGCGGGTCGCTCTTATTCGCACCGGCATCGGCGCGCTGATTATCGGGGCAGGCGAATTGATACTCAGATTTTCGCGGCTTGTTACTGCAACGGGTGGTTGGGGGAACGCGCTTGAATTGCTTGGCGAGGTCGCTGCCGGAGTTTGGCAGGGCATCAAAACAAGTGCAAAAGCAATCGCCCCGGCGCTTGGGGCCGTTTGGCAGACTGTGACGGCTGCTTTTTATTCCATGCTCGAAGGCATCACTTTGAGGTGGTCGCGGTTTCTTGGCAATCTTGGCGCGGATCTCGCGAACGTGCCGGGGTTAAGTTCGTTTGGCGAGTCTTTGCTGCGGTCTTCCGGCGAGGCGTTGGAGGGCATGTCTGAATTCAATGCGCTAGCGCAAGCCGCAACCAACTCGGCGGCACGCTTGACAGCGCAGGCCGCAAGCCTTGCAACCGAGGGATTTGACGCAGCAAGAGACGCCGCCGCTAGATTGCGCGTGGCGGTGGCTGACAATACCGAAACAACAGACGACGCCGTTGACACCACAAACGCCTTTACGGACGCCCTAGAAGACGCAGGCGCAAGCGGTCGTGGCGGTTCGGCGATGGACAGCCTAAAGGAAAAAATCTCGGCTGTTCAAGAGCGCGCAAAGGAAATGCGCGACACGCTCAAGGATGCTTTTGTCGATCTTGTGGCGCGGGGCAAGTCGTTTGGCGAAGTGCTTAAGGGTCTGGTTGCAAAGCTGCTGGAAATGGCCGCGTCTCGGTTGTTCGACAATCTATTTCCGGCGAACAAGACAGGCGGCTTCCTTGGCGGTGGTGGCGGTGGTGGTGGCGGCGGCTTCCTTGGCGGGTTGTTCAAGGGAATTCTGGGCTTCGCGAACGGAACACCAAACTTCGCCGGGGGCCTCGCGCGCATCAACGAGCGCGGCGGGGAAATCGTCAACCTGCCAAACGGGTCGCAGGTCATCCCGCACCAGCTTTCAAAAAACATGACCGGCGGCGCATCAAGCGCAAACATCGAAATCAATGTGAGCGGCGCTCGTGGAAATTCTGAAATTCAAGAGATGGTCGCGCAAGGGGTAAGCATGGGCCTGAGTCATTACGATCAAGGCCTGCCCGCGCGAGTAAGCGCAATAAACTTTGACCCAAGGAGACGATAATGGCCGATGCTCTGACGTTTCCGCTTCCCTTGGTCGATTTCTTCGCCGGGTTGAAAATATCGACTATGCCCTTTGACTTGGGCGAAAGCCTGTTGAGCAGTCAGACAGGCGGCGGTGAGATCATCACGGTGGACAACGGGCCGCGCCTTTGGTCTGGCAGCGTTTCGGTCCCGCCGAATTACCATGTGCCTATGCGACAGGTCGAGGCGCTTGCCCATACGCTACGGCAGGGCGGGCGGTCATTCTTCGTCACGGACACCACGGCGGGATACCCGGCTGCGGACCCAGACGGGACAACGCTTGGCGCGTCAACTCCGGCGATTGCCTCGCTCGATGCAGACAACAAGCGGCTGACGATCGACGGCTTGCCAGCGGGCTATGTGCTGACGCGCGGGGATATGCTGAGTTTCACCTACGGCAGCCCGACGCGGCACGCCCTGCACCAGATCGTAACCAGCAGCGTGACGGCAGACGGCGCGGGCCTTACGCCGTTGTTTGAAGTAACGCCCTTCATTCGCCCCGGCGCTGCCGTCGATGCGGCTGTGACGCTGGTGCAGCCATATTGCAAGGCGGTGCTTGTTCCCGGATCTTATCAGGCTGGCGTGCGCAATCCCGGCATGACGTCTGGCTTTTCCTTCTCTTTTCAGCAGACGCTAAGATGATCCTGGCAAGCGAAATTACGTCATTCTTGGCTGAACGCCGGGGGCACATTGCCCACTGGCTCCTGTGGGTGAATGCGAAGAACCGCACGACCGGGGCCAGCCAGCCGAGCGGGTTCTGGACGGGCGACGATGACCAGACATTCACGGTTGGCGGTGTCACGCGCTCGTATTTCGGCGCTGGCGGCGTTTTCATGCCAGATCCGATCATCTATGAAGCCGGGTTGAATATCCAAACGCAAAACATCCCGATTGGCCCAGTCGCGGGAGAAGTCGCGCAGATGTTGCGGACGCATGATCCGCGCCTCGCACCTGCGGATCTTTACTTGGCGGTGTTCGATCCTCTGGACAACACTCTGGTTGGCACGGCGCGGGCGTTTAAGGGGTGGGTGGATAGCGCGCCGATCAGCGAAAGCGGCGACCCGAATAACTCGGTGGTCACGTGCAGGATGTCGCTGGTGTCATCGGTTCGCGCGGGCACTCGCAAGCTGACGCTGAAAAAGTCAGACGCAGCGCAAAAGACGCGAGACGGTGATCGGGGACGGCGGTATGGCACAGTTTCGGGGTCAGTTCCAGTTTGGTGGGGCGAAGAGCGCGCCAACTCGGCACCAAGCGGCCAGCAGACCAATTCCTCTGGCGGCGATACAGCGGGATAAATCTATGCAGATCAAACGTGATCCGAACTGGCGCAGCCAGCTTGCAAGTTATGTGGAATCCGTCGCGCGCCTGCCGCTGCGCCCAGGGCGGCATGACTGCGCACTATTCGCCGCTGGTGCCGTCGAGGCAATGACAGGCGTGGATTTCGCGCGCGGTTTTCGCGGCTATCGGACGCTTTCCGAGGGGCGTGCGAAGCTGGCGGGCAAGGGCTTTGCCGGGCTGGACGAACTGGCCGCGTCATTCTTGCCCGAGATTGCCCCGGCCAAGGCGCGGGCAGGCGACGTGGTGGCGCTAACGGATGACGAGGGACACGCGGCCCTTGGCATCGTGCAGGGCGGCAAAGTGTACGTCTTGCGGCCCTCGGGGATGGGTTTCGTGGATCTTACAAAAGCAGAACGGGCTTTCAAAGTATGAAGTTTTTTGCGCTCGCCTTTTGGCTGACGGTTGCGCTTGCTGCACCTGCGGAGGCTGGCCCGCTCGCCCCAGCCATTGCTGCGGTGGGCTCTTGGGTTTCTGGCACATTGGCGGCGGGTGGACTTGGCTCGATTCTGCTGCGGCTGGCCGGGGGCTTGATCCTGTCCCGCCTGCAAAGCCTTTTTGTCAAAAAGCCAAAGACATCCGCGAGCGGCATCAAAACCAGTGTTACGCAGACGGGCGGCGTCAATCCGCAATCCTTTATCCTTGGGGTCTATGCCACGGCGGGCACTCACGTTGCGCCGCCCATGTCACAAGACAGCAACGGCGATCCGAACCAGTGGTTGCACTACGTCATTGACCTTGGCGACAAGCCGCAGGGGGCATTGCGCAAAACGTGGATTGACGGGGTGGAGGCGACTTTTGACGGGGCGCTTTATGAAGGCTACGGCAACCTTGCGACCGACGCCCACCTTATAGTCGACGGCGGCGCGCGCACGTTTCAGAAATATTATGACGGCACTCAAACAGCCGCAGATGCAGAATTGGTGTCTGATTTTGCAAGCTACCCAGAACGGCCTTGGTTGTCCGACATGGTGCTGACTGGTGTTCCACATGTAGTCATAACATTTTCATATCACAGGGAGGTGTTTCAGGGCTTTCCACAGGTCAAATTCGAGACTGAGGGCGTCGCGCTTTATGACCCGCGCGAGGATACCGATCTCGGCGGGACTGGCTCGCATACATGGGCTGACGAAAGCACATGGGAGCAGACGCTCAACCCTCAGCAAATGATTTACAACATCATTCGGGGGATCACTTTGCCAGACGGCAGCGTGTGGGGCATTGGCGCGGATGCTGCGGACTTGCCCGCGTCAAATTGGTTTGCGGCTCTGAACGATTGCGACGAAGCTGTTGACCTTCAGGGCGGCGGGACTGAGGCGCGCTATCGGGCCGGTTATGAGGTCACAGTTGACCAAGAGCCGCTTGCCGTCATAGAGGAATTGCTCAAGGCTTGCGGCGGTGAAATTGTCGAGTTCGGCGGATATTGGCATACGCAAGTCGGTGCGCCCGCAAGCCCTTCGCTGTTCATCAGTGATGATGATCTAATCATTACCGCAAACCGCGACCTTGAGCCTTTCCCCGGCCTGAACGAGACCACAAACGCCGTCACAGCCTCTTACCCTGATATAAACGGCAGTTGGGAAGTTTCGGACGCAGAGCCACTCTATGACGAGGATTGGGAGGCAGAGGACCAAGGGCGGCGGCTGACGGCATCAATGAATCTGCCCGCTGTGCCTTATGATACGCAGGTGCGGCGATTGATGCGGGAATTGTCGCTGGACGCGCGCAGGATGGTGTCGCACGTCATCACCTTGCCGCCTGACGCACTGCATATCTTGCCTTTGCAGACGATCTCTTGGACCAGTGTGCGGAACGGGTACACGGGCAAGACGTTTGAGGTCACGCGCAAAATAATTGACCCGGTGACGCTTAATTCCACGCTTGCCCTGCGCGAGCGGGATGCAACCGACTACGCGGACAACAGCGCAGACGATGCGATTGTGCCGACACCTCCGAGCGGTGGAGCGGTCATCCCGCAAATTATCGGCACGCCGGGGTGGGCCGTCGCGGCGGTGGTGGCGGTGGATGCGTCTGACAATGACCGCCGTGTGGGCATCAAACAGACGTGGAACACAGACACGCAGATCGCTGGCGTGTCCT
>Ga0208160_1000667_pt1 | contig 15688 bp, 20 predicted proteins | sample CB_VirMetaG_FD_184536 | JGI IMG/M metagenome (GOLD analysis project Ga0208160, IMG submission 184536) | Freshwater to marine saline gradient viral communities from Chesapeake Bay - CB_1504_1 Viral MetaG (SPAdes) (version 4) | ecosystem: Environmental > Aquatic > Marine > Coastal | place: USA... | reverse complement strand
TTTCTATTTTTAATCAATTAAGACCTTTATCGGTAGGATATGATGATGTATTTGATACATTTGAATCTTTCTTTGATTCAGATTTAAGAATACCTACAATCAATTATCCACCATATAATATAGTTAAGACAGGCAAAAATGCTTACGACATTGAAGTAGCATTGGCTGGTTTTAATAAAAAGGATATAGATGTATCCGTTGAGGACGGTGTACTAACTATCGAATCTAAGATGTCTGATAAAGACGAATCAAAAGACGAAGATGGTAACACTATCTATAAAGGTATTTCTAAAAGATACTTTAAAAGACAATTTACAATCGCTAATGACGTTGAAGTTAAAGGCGCTGAATTAAAAGACGGTCTATTAAAGGTATCAATGGAAAAAATAGTTCCAGAGTCTAAAAAACTAAGAACAATTGATATTAAATAATTAATCAATAGAAAGGCGGAGAGCATTGACTTTCCGCCTTTTTTAATATATAATATAATTATGTTTAGTTACCTTGGTGGTAAAAAGTTTCAGGCAAAATGGATTGCCTCACAATTTACAAAACACAACACTTATGTTGAGCCATTTGGTGGTGCTTATTGGGTTTATTTTGTGGCCAACCATCAAATAGATCAGGCTCATACAAATGTATATAATGATTTTAATAAAGACATAGCAAATATATTTTATTGTGCCAGATATAAAGATAGAGAGTTTTCAAAATCTTTATTATCTTTTAAACCACAAGTTAAAGAAATCTTTAATCAATTTAAAAAAGACCTAATACCTTTTAATACAGACTTTCAATTAGGTGATGTGGTCAGAGCTACAAAATATATCTACTTACAAACTCAAAGTTTTAGTGGTGATACTTTAAATGAAAAAACAAAGTTTGTTGATTTAAAAGGCAAATATAAATCAAAGTATCAGCATTTTACAGACAAGATTAATGATAAGAAATGGTTATATTTTATTACAGGTATAACTCATATTCATAATGAATCATATGAAACAATTATTGATATGTATGATAAAAAAGATACTTTATTTTATGTTGATCCGCCATATTATAAAATGGAAGATTATTATGTAAAAGACTTTCAAAGAAGTCAACATTTAGATTTGGCCAACAAATTAAAACAAATAAAAGGTAATTTTGTATTGTCTTACTATGACTTTCCAGATTTACAAAAATGGTTTCCAAAAGACGAATATACTTGGATTGAAAAGGAATTTAATAAACAAAATGCTAGTAAAAATAAAGGCGCTGGTAAAGGTAAAGAAGTTTTAATAATGAATTACAAACCAGCATTGACTTTAGAATAGCTTTATGATATATTAAATAATGCGGATGTAGTATAAAAGTATTATGACAGGTTTCCAACCTGTAGAAGTTGGGGCAGTACCATCCATCCGCTCCAAAATAAATTATGAAAAGGAGTGATTAAATTATGAACCTATCAAGTGACACGGTTGCTGTACTTAAAAACTTTTCAGACATTAACCAGAACATTCTTGTTAAGCCTGGAAACAAAGTACAAACAATCTCAACAATGAAAAATATTTTAGCAGAAGCTGAAATATCAGAAAAGTTTGAAAGCGAATTTGCTATCTATGACTTACCAGAGTTTTTGAGGTCAATAGAACTATTTGAAAAACCAGAATTAAGATTTAATGGTGGATCAAATGTACAAATTGCTGATTCTAATTCAAAACAATCAATTAAGTATTTCTTTGCTGACAAGTCTGTTATTGTATCGCCTACAAAAAACATTACAATGCCAGATAAAGAAGTTACCTTTACACTAAAAAAAGAAACTTTTGCTAAGTTATTAAAAGCTGCTACGACTTTAAACTTACCAGATGTTGCTGTAAAAGGTGATGGCAAATCAATTAAACTCATAGCTACAGATAAAAAGAATAAATCATCTAACGAATATTCTTTAATAGTTGGTGAAACCGATAAAAAGTTTAATGCTTATTTTAAAACAGAAAACTTTAAAATGGTTACAGACGACTATGATGTAGCAATTTCAAAACAAAAAATAAGCCATTTTGTAAATAGAAACAAATCTATTCAATATTGGATTGCTTTAGAACCAGACTCGGAGTTTTAATATGAGTGAGAATAAAACTCCTATGACGCCAGCGGAGGAGGATAAAAACGCTGATGTTGTTAGACTTGAAGATGGTACAGCATATCCAAAAGATGGCTATATCAAAGTAGAAACCAGAGAGTATCATCAAACAACACATTATCTTAATAGACAGATTGCTGTTGAAGATATAATAAATGAGTTTGGTGATCTACCTACCTTTGAAAAAGGCCTATACTTTGATTGGTCTAATTATCATAACGCTAGTGAAGAAGATAAAGAATTAGCAGATAAGGTACAACAATTTGTTGATGAACACGATTATGACCGTGAAGAAGATTGTTGGACAATGAACAAAGGTGGTTATGATGTTGATACTGAAATTGTACAAGAGTTTACAATGGAAACTAAATAATGAATAAAGTGAGGTTTATATTATGTCAGACTTTTTATGGGTGGAAAAATACCGTCCAAAGAAGATAAGTGATTGTATTCTTTCTGAACACCTAAAAGAAACATTTACACAATTTTTAAAACAAAAAGAAATACCTAATCTACTATTAACTGGTACTGCTGGTACTGGTAAAACAACAGTAGCAAGGGCCTTATGTGAAGAACTTGGTGCTGATTACATCATCATCAACGGATCAGACGAAGGCCGTCAAATAGATACATTAAGAAATAAGATTAAAAACTTTGCTTCTACTGTATCTCTTACCGAAGAATCAAATCATAAAGTAGTTATCATAGACGAGGCAGACTATATGAATGCTGACTCTGTTCAACCTGCTTTAAGAAACTTTATTGAAACCTTTTACAATAACTGTAGATTTATATTTACTTGTAATTATGTCAATAAGATAATACCAGCCTTACATAGTCGTTGTACCGTCATTGATTTTAAGATAGTCAATGGTCAAAAAGTAAAGACAGCAACGGCCTTTATGAAACGATTAGAAGGCATACTTAAAGATGAAAAGATAGAATATGAAAAAAAAGTATTATCAGAACTAATCCAAAAGTATTATCCAGACTTTAGAAGAACGATTAACGAACTTCAAAGATATTCTGTAAGAGGTAAGATTGATAGTGGTATTTTGTTTAGTTTATCAGAAGCCAATACCAAAGAACTTATAGTATCATTAAAAGATAAAAGATTTAATGATATGAGAAAATGGGTTGTTCAAAACTTGGACAAAGAGGCCTCTTTTCTTTTTAGGACTATCTATGATGTTCTTTACACTTCATTAGATTCTAAATCTATACCTCAAGCAATATTAATATTGGCTGGTTATCAATATAAATCAGCATTTGTTGCCGACCAGGAGATAAATATGGTCGCCTGCCTTACAGAAATAATGGCGAGTTGTAAATTTAAATAAAAAGAATAGAGTGGCTAGAAGAACATTTTTTAGAAAACTAATAGTAAAATTAAGAATGTGGTATGCTGATATACGAGGCCACCACGGTAAACGTTGGAACTACGAGCCTGGTAAATGGTATATGGGTAGAAACAAAAAAAGAAAATGAAATTAGGCGGGCATAGCTCAGGGGTAGAGCGAATCGTTGCCAACGATTAGGTCGCTGGTTCAAATCCAGTTGTCCGCTCCAGAATTATTATGTACGAATTGAAAGATTATTTAAACGCTATTAACTTCACAAAACAAAACCTGTTAGACACAGATGATTTAACGTGGGAAAAGAAGTATCCACCGTTCATTATTAATAAGTGTTTATCAATGCATTATGACTGTATAGCGGCTGCTAATGAAATGAATGGTTATCACTTTTTAGATAAGAAAATACAGTTTCATTTTTTGATAAATAGTATTAGAAAAAAGAAGCGATTTGGTGGCAAATGGTTATCACAAGCCAAATTGAAGAATTTAGAGTATGTTAAAGAATATTATGGATATAGTAATGAGAAAGCAAAACAAGCGCTCAACATACTAAAAGACGAACAAGTTGAAAATATAAAAGAGGCCTTATTTAAAGGCGGGAGAATTAAGAGATGAGTGACAAAGAAATACAATGGTCGCCTGCAAGTATGCTTGAGGTAACAATCAAACAACCAGACGACTTCCTAAAAGTTAGAGAGACTTTGACTAGAATTGGTGTAGCGTCCCGAAAAGACAAAACACTTTATCAATCGTGTCACATTTTACACAAACAAGGTAAATATTTTATTACACATTTTAAAGAATTATTTGCTTTAGATGGTAAGAAAGCCACATTGGTGGAAAATGATATTCAAAGAAGAAATACAATTGCTATTCTTTTACAAGATTGGAATTTAATTAATATAGTAAAACCAGAAGAAGCTGAAAACAAAGCACCATTAAGCCAAATTAAAGTTTTACCTTTTAAAGAAAAAAAAGAATGGACGCTATCAGCTAAATATAATATTGGAAAGAAAATTGAAACTAAAGAAGCCGTAAAAGATAGCGAAGATGCAAGTACCGAAGTTTAAAGATTTTTTAACAGAACAAGATATTGAACGTAAAGATAATCCAATTACGGTTGCGATTATTACGAAATCAAATCCAAATGTTAAAAAGCAAAAGGCTGGTGAAGTCCCTAAAAAAGAACGTACCATTTCCTTTATACAAAAAGCCTGTGAAAAAAAAGGCTTTAAGTGTATAGTCATTAATACAAAACACGCAATCATCACAGCAAAAGACGAAGATAAAAACACATTAACAGTTTATAACTATGACGGTAAAGATAGTGAACATACCTTTGTAGGTAAAGATACTGTTTGTATTACAAGAGCAGGCTCTATTGAAGATGAGGCTGGCCTATCATTATTATCAGCATTTCAAAACTCATCAGCGTTTATGTTAAACACAAGAGCAGCTATGTTGACTTGTGATAACAAATTAACAACAGCATTATTATTTGAGAAGTTTGGTATACCTACACCAAAGACTGCCTTTGTATCAAACGAAAAAAACTTAGATGACGCTCATAAACTAGTTGGTGGTAAGTTTCCAGTTATATTAAAAACACTTACAGGTACACAAGGTATTGGAGTTGTTAAAGTTGAAAGTTATGAATCTTTAGTATCTACAGTACAAGCGTTGTGGAACCACGATGCAGAAGTATTATTACAAGAGTTTATGGACATACCTTTTGATGTAAGAACATTTGTCGTAGATAATAAGATATTTGCCTCTACAAAAAGAATACACTCTAAAGAAGATTTTAGGTCAAACATACATAGAGGTGGTTCAGCAGAACCTTACAAATTAAGTGAAGAAGAAAAAGAAATTATTTTAAAAGCAAGTAGAGCTTCAAAAGCATATCTTGTTGGAGTTGACCACATCATTTACAAAGGTAAACCATATGTGTTAGAAGTAAATGGTAGTCCAGGTACAGGTGCTAACTATAAAGAATATACTTACAAAGATTATTATTCAGAACCAGAACCAGGAAATGATGTTACAGGTGAAAAACTTGTTTATCGTTTAATAGATTGGGTTTCAAAAAGAAGTCATTGGGATAGACAGGCCGCTAGTGAATGTGGTTGGTTAGAAACAGTTGATCTAAATGATATTGGAAAAGTTAGAGCTAAGTTTGATACAGGTAATGGAACTAAAGCTTGTGCTTTACACGCTGATGAAATATTAGAAGAAAGTAAAACTTCAATTAAATGGAAGTATAATGGTAAAACCTTTTCTAAACCAAGACACGGTACAAGTGAAGTTTATAGAGCAAACGCTGATGGTGAAGAGCCGTCTGAAAAAAGACCTACAGTTTTAATGGATATTACTTTTAATGGATTTACTTATAAAGATATAGAAGTTGGTTTAGACGCAAGACCGAGATCAGGTTCAGATTTATTAATTAATAGAGATTTAATGCGACAGATGAATGTAAGTGTCAACCCTAATAGAACTTTCGTATTAAGTAAGAGACTAAGACCAGTTGACAAAGAAAACAACATTGACAAATAAGTCAATTTGTGTTATATTAAATAATAAGGAGAAATATTATGTCAGACGTGAAAATACTAAGACTATCTACAGGCGAAGATATTATCGCTAAAGTATCTAATGTAGATAATGAAAAAACAAAACTCAATAAAGCATTTGTGATTATACCTCATCAACAAGGGCCAGGTAAACCTGTTCAATTAATGATGACTTTGTATAGTCCATATTCTAAAAGTGATGACATAGAAGTTAAGTCTCAAAATGTAATTTCTATGGTTGATCCAAAAGATGAGATACTAAAATCTTATCAACAAAATACAAGCAGCATTTTAACAACGCCAGGTTTAATAACAGAAACTAAAATACCGAAGTTGTAATATGATAACTGTTTATTTTGTCCGTAATGGATCAAAAATAGCAGTTGACGTTCCTGAAGGAACAACTTTGATGGAAGCTGCTAGAGATTATTCAAAGACTGCTATACCAGAAATACCAGCAGATTGTTGTGGTAGTTGTGCTTGTGCCACTTGTCACGTACATATTGATGAAAGATTTTATGAGCCTATTCCTAAAGAAACGGCTGAAATAGAATTGTTAGAATACGAGCCTGAATATAAACCAAAACAAAGTAGGTTATCCTGTCAGATAACTCTAACACAAAAACATAATGGTTTAATAGCAACTTTATTAAAAGACTTATAGTATGAATTTTTATAAATCAGTAATTGAACACAAGGGTAAACTCCTTGTTAGAGGCATACACGGAGGCAAAGACTATAAAGAAAAAATAGACTTTGGTCCTACTTTATATGCTTTAACACAACAAGAAACTGAATATAAAAACTTACAAGGCCAGTATTTAAAACCAATCACATTTAAAGACATAGACTCTGCTCGTAGATTTAGACGAGATGTTGTAACTCAAAACTCACCTATTTACGGATTAGAAAGATACCATTATCAATATATTGGTAAGGAACATCCTGAAGATATACAATGGGACAAAGATTACATTAAGATAGTAACACTTGATATAGAAACGGCCTGTGAAAGTGGTTTTCCTGATGTAGAAAATCCTATTGAAGAACTACTTTGTATTACTGTTAAAAATCAATCTAACAAACAAATTATTACTTGGGGTGTTGGTGATTACAAAACAACTAGAACTGACTTAACATACATTAAATGTAAAAACGAAAATCAACTATTGTTTGAGTTTATGAAGTTTTGGATTAAGAACTATCCAGATGTTATTACTGGTTGGAATACAAAGTTTTTTGATTTACCTTACTTGATGAATAGAATTAAGATGATTGCTGGTGATAAGGTGGCCAATAAGATGTCGCCTTGGAACTTAATTCATAGGGAAGAAATAGTTGTAAGAGGTAGACCTCAAACAGTATATACTTTATATGGTATTACTAATTTAGATTACTTAGATTTATACAAATGGTTTATACCACAAAGGCAAGAGAGTTACAAACTTGACTTTATCGGTGAGTTAGAACTTGGCCGTGGTAAAGATGAAATGCCTTATGATACATTTAAAGAATGGTATACAAAAGACTTTCAATCATTTGTTGATTACAATATACAAGACGTAGAAATTGTTGATGGTTTAGAAGATAAACTAGGCCTAATTGACTTATCATTAACTGTTGCTTATGAAAGTAAAGTAAACTATGGTGATATATTTTCACAAGTTAGAGTATGGGATACTTTGATAGCAAACCATTTAATGAAAAAAAATATTTGTGTACCTCCAAGAGAAGAACATTTGAAGGAAACAAAGTATGAAGGCGCTTATGTAAAAGAGCCTCAACTTGGTCAACACAAATGGGTGGTGTCGTTTGATATTAACTCTCTATATCCTCATATTATCATACAGTATAATATTTCTCCAGAAAAGATTATAGGAGTTAAGTCGTCTGGTGTTTCAGTAAACAAGATGTTAAATCAATCTACACCACTCACACATTTAAAAACCGAAGGTGCTTGTATAACACCAAATGGTGCTTTGTTTAAAACAGACAATCAAGGTTTTTTGCCTGAAATGATGGAATCAATGTACAATGAACGTGTCATTTATAAAAAACGTATGTTGAAAGCAAAAAAACAATACGAAAGAACTAAAAATAAAGAACTTGTAAAAGAAATATCTCGTTGTCACAATATTCAATGGGCAAGAAAGATTGCCTTAAACTCAGCTTATGGTGCTGTAGGCAATCAATACTTTAGATATTATGATGTAAGACAGGCAAGTGCCATTACAACAGCAGGCCAATTTATTATTCGTTTTATTGAAGAAAAGGTAAATGAATATTTAAATAGAATATTAAAAACACACGATAAGATAGATTACATTGTGGCGTCTGATACAGATTCAATTTATGTTACACTTGATAAGTTAGTACAAAAAACTTGTGAGGGTAAAGATAATGAACAGATATGTAATTTTTTAAATAAAGTTGTAGATAGTAGAATAGAACCATTTTTAGAAAAGTGTTTTACTGAACTGGCTGATTATACAAATGCTTTTAAAAATTGTATGGTAATGAAACGAGAAGTAATTGCCAACAAAGGTATTTGGGTTGCTAAAAAAAGATATATGTTAAATGTATTAGACGAAGAAGGCGTTAGACTAGCAGACCCTAAACTAAAGATTATGGGTATTGAAGCTGTGAAGTCATCAACACCACAAGTTTGTAGAGGTAAGATTAAAGAGGCCATTAAGATTATAATGTCAAAAGAACAATCAGATTTACATACCTTTATTGCTGACTTTAAAAAAGAGTTTTTTCAAATGTCTGCTGAACAAATATCTTTTCCTAGAAGTTGTAATAATTTAAGAAAGTATAGACACGCTAGTGATGTGTTTATCAAAGGTACACCAATTCACGTTAAAGGTGCTTTGATTTATAATCATCAATTAAAACAATTTAAATTACAAAACAAGTATCCTTACATACAAGAGGGTGATAAAATTAAGTTTTTAAAACTATTAGAAGCCAATCCATTTAAGTTTGATGTTATTAGTTACATTACTAAACTACCAACCGAATTTAATTTACAAGAGTATATTGATTATGAAACACAGTTTGAAAAGACATTTTTAGACCCTATGAGATTTATATTACAAGCGATCGGTTGGGAACACGAACAGAAAGCTAGTTTAGAGGCATTTTTTGGATGATGGATTTAATAATATTTTATTTAACTATTTTTTGGGCATTTAGATTTGGCCAAATACTAGCATTAAATCAAACAATAAGAGTGTGGCATTTATTGAGTGTTTATATGATATACAAGTTTATTATGATGAGTTATGGATATTAATAATATAAAAAAACAATATGGTGTGATATACGCTGATCCTCCTTGGTCTTTTAAAACTTTTTCTGATAAAGGTAAAGATAGAAGTCCTGAAAATCATTATAATGTAATGAGTTTAAAAGATATATGTAATTTACCTATAAACAAAATATCAAGTGACAATTCAGTATTATTAATGTGGGTTGTTGATCCTTTATTAGATAAGGCATTTGAAGTAATAGAAGCTTGGGGGTTTAAATATAAAACTGTAGGTTTTACTTGGGCAAAAACAAATCAAAAAAGTATGGGCTTCTTTACAGGCCTAGGTTATTGGACTAGAAGTAATCCTGAAATGTGTTTATTAGCAACAAAAGGTAAACCAAAAAGAAAATCTAAAAGTGTAAAACAACTTGTGGTATCAGAAAGAGGTAGACATTCCGAAAAACCACTTTTACACAAACAAATAGAGTTGCTCGTGGATGGGCCGTACATAGAACTATTTGCTAGAAAAAAACCTTTTGATAATTGGGACTATTGGGGAAACGAAGTATGACATTGACATTATCATTATTATATGTTATATTATGTTATCTACCTATATTAATTTTATTATGGAAATGGAACAAAGAAAAACCTTAACAAAAGAACAGGCCTTATATTGTGCTAATATATTCAACGACTACTTTAGTCAGTTTGATAGAATAGACCAATATATGAGAGATCAAAAGTTATCTCAATTAGAAACAAATAATTCAGCTGGCACATTATTTGAAGATGGTCCTGAAGAAGACTTATTTAATAATAATGATATGTCACCTGAAGAAATGAACTTTGAAATTAAAGTTATTGTTAATGAAAGATTTGATAAACTTTTAAATATGGTTTCTTCACATACCAATATGTCTAGTGTGCCTGGCAAGAACTTAAAAATTGTAGTTATGGAAACCAACACACAAAAGATAGTTGGTTTTATTAGACTATCATCTCCAGTTATTAATATGAAACCTCGTAATGAACTATTAGGTCAAGTACCAGATTTAAAACCATTTAATAAAACTTCTATAATGGGTTTTGTAATTGTGCCTGTACAACCATTTGGTTTTAATTATTTGGGTGGTAAATTATTAGCGGCAGTTTGTTGTTCACACGAAGTTAGAGAAATGATGAATAGTAAATATGATATGAACTTGGCCTTATTTGAAACAACATCTTTATATGGTAATAGTAAATCATCAAGTCAATATGATGGTATGAAACCATTTTTAAGATATAAAGGTCTAACTGATAGTGACTTTATACCCTTAATACACGGTAAACCTTACCACGATTTAGTTAACTTTGTAGAAAACAATGTAGGCAAATTAGTTAAAGATGACGCCTCTAGTAAAAAATTAAAACTTACAACGGCCATTTTAGGTTTAGTAAAAAGAAGTTTAGACGGTACAGATTTAGATAAGTTTAATATAACTATTAATAATGCTAAAAAATTGACAGAAAAAAAAAGATACTATACTTGTAATTTTGGAATAAAGAACTATATTGATATTGTAAATGGTAAAACAAATGAAATAGTAAAAGATGAAAATTACGATAAACATAACCTAAATAATATTATAGAATGGTGGAAAAATAAAGCAACCAACCGTTATAATAATTTAAAAAATGAAAATCGTTTGAGAAAAGAGCTTGAAATATGGTCGCCCACAGCACAAATACAAATTATCAGATGATAACAAAAGATTCATATAAAGATTTAAAAGAGTATTGGGACTACCAAAGAAAAGTCCAATTTAATAAAGAACTTGTATTTTCTATGGCAGACGAATTTGAGGGTCGTGTCTATAACGAGTTTGGTATGGTTGATATAAAACAAATGAAAGAGTTATTATGGACAAGAGTTAAACCTGAAGATTACGAAGAGCCGAGAAAAGGTTGGATTCCTGAAGATCCAAAATTAAGATTTGAAGATGAAGGTTCAGCTTATATGCCACCAGCAAATAAAGTAACTAAAACAAAAGGCAGACCTGTTGTTTTAAGAGCTAAAGATGGTTGGGAAAGTGTTTTTGATGATGAAGAAGATATTAGTAATAGATAATATAGTTAACGAAGTAGAACAATCTTACATAAAAAAATATATGTTTGACCATTGTAAGTGGTCATTTATACAAGACGTTTCATTAGAAAATAATCTACATCAAAGAAGGCCTGGATTTAAAGTGATGTTTGATAGAGATAAATTAAACGACATTATATACAATATAGTTTTAAATACTAGAAAAAAATTAAAATTAAAACCTTTATATGATAGAGAAAAATTGTTAGAGGCCAGATCATTTTTACAATTACCACTTAACAAAGATTACATAGGCGAGGGTGTTGATACACCACATTTAGATAGAACAGAACCACATTTGGTTTTTTTATATTATGTAAATGATAGTGACGGTGATACTGTGATATACAATTACAAAAGTAAATCATCTACAGACATACCATATTTTGAAGACGTAAAAGAACTAAAAAGAATAACACCAAAACAAGGTAGGGTTGTAATCTTTGATGGTTTGTATTGGCATACTGCTGAACAACCTACTAAAGACATAAGGTGTATAATTAATTTTAATATTGCTAATGGAAATAATGATATATAGTAAGGGTAAAATTGTAGAACGATACCACTTTAAACCACAGGAGCTTGACAAAATTAAAGATTTCTGTTATAATAATAACATCAAGTGGTACATATTAAAATATAGTGAAAAGGAGATAATGGAATATGAGCAATTTTCTAAAGGACATAATTAAAGAAACAGGTAATGAATACGCTACACTTGTTAGTGAAGGCATTGATAGTGCTGACGTAACAAGTTTTATAGATACAGGCTCGTATTCTTTTAACGCTTTGTTATCAGGCAGTATCTATGGTGGTATGCCTGGAAATAAAATTACAGCAATCGCTGGTGAGGCCGCTACAGGTAAAACTTTCTTTGCTTTAGGTATCTGTAAACATTTTTTAGATACAGACAAAGACGCTGGTGTAATCTATTTTGAATCAGAAAGTGCCATCTCAAAAGAGATGATAGTTAATAGAGGAGTTGATTCTACTAGAATGGTAATTGTACCAGTTGCCACAGTACAAGAGTTTAGAAATCAATCAATTAAAATTATAGACAAATATTTGGAACAACCAGAGGATAAAAGAAAACCTTTGATGTTCGTACTAGACAGTTTAGGAATGTTATCTACCACAAAAGAAATGGAAGATACAGCCGCTGGTAAAGAAACAAGAGATATGACTAGATCACAAATAGTCAAATCAACATTTAGAGTTTTAACATTGAAACTTGGTAAAGCAAACATACCAATGATAATGACAAATCATACTTATGATGTTATAGGTTCAATGTTTCCTCAAAAAGAAATGGGCGGTGGTTCAGGTTTGAAGTATGCCGCTTCATCAATCATCTACCTAGGTAAAAGAAAAGAAAAAGACGGTACCGAAGTAGTTGGTAATATCATACATTGTAAAAATTATAAGTCAAGGTTAACAAAAGAAAATGCTCAAATAGATGTAAGACTAACATACAAACAAGGACTTGATAAGTATTATGGCTTATTAGAACTTGGAGAGGCAGCAGGTATATTTAAAAAAGTATCTACAAGATATGAAATGCCTGATGGTTCAAAAGTATTTGGTAAAAACATCAATGAAGAACCTGAAAAATATTTTACAAAGGATGTGTTAGACAAGATTGATGAATATGCCAAAAGAAAATTCAGCTACGGATCAGACGAACAATAAAAAAAGATACGTTTTTGTTCAAAAAGAAGGTGACGATTTTACTTGTATAAAAATTGTTGAAGGTAAGTTTGAAAACGTTATCTATAAGTATGGTAAAGTTGGATTTGCCAAAGATGAAAATCCAGACGGAACGTTGCCTATGAAGTTTGATTATGATATACTATCTAATCCAAATAAGGCAGATATAGATTCTAAAGAGTTTATAGATTATATTGGTGATATATTAATGGAACAATTGGAGAAACAAATAAAAGATGGCACCGTTGTCTTTGACAAATAACGAAAGAATAGAAACAACTATTTTAAGGAACTTCTTCTTTAATGAGGACTTTACAAGAAAGGCTTTGCCTTTTGTAAAACCTGATTACTTTACAAATAGAACTGAAAGATTGTTGTTTGAAGAAATCTATAACTTTGTTAATTCATACAAAAACTTACCTACAAAAGAAACAATCTTAATTGAGTTTGGCCGTAGAAAAGATTTAAATGATGAAGAAGTTAAATCAGTAAAAGAATTAGTTAATGGTTTTGTAGATGAGAAATCTGATCTACAATGGTTATTAGACACTACAGAAAGATTTTGTAAAGACAGAGCAGTACATAATGCCGTCTTATCTGGTATTAAGATATTAGATGGTAAAGACAAACAAAGACAACCAGAGGCAATACCAAGTATATTAAGTGAGGCATTGGCCGTATCTTTTGACAATCACATTGGACACGATTACATAGGTGACGCTGAAAGTAGATTTGATTGGTACCACACAAAAGAAAAAAGATATCCATTTGATTTAAACTTTTTTAATAAGATTACAAAAGGTGGTGTTCCAAGTAAGACATTAAATATTGCTTTAGCAGGAACAGGTGTTGGTAAATCTTTGTTTATGTGTCATTGTGCTTCTAACTTTTTAACACAAGGTCAAAATGTGTTATACATAACTTTAGAAATGGCTGAAGAAAGAATTGCTGAAAGAATTGACGCCAATCTAATGGATGTTACAATGGATGATTTACACGATATGCCTAAACAATTATATGATAATAAGATGGCCAAGTTAAGAAGTAAGACAACAGGTCAATTAATTATTAAAGAATATCCAACAGCGTCTGCTCATAGTGGTCACTTTAGAGCATTAATAAACGAATTAGCATTAAAGAAAAGTTTTAAACCAGACATAGTGTTTGTAGATTACTTAAACATTTGTGCTTCAAGTAGATTTAAAGGTGGTAATATATCTTCTTATTTTTACATAAAAGCAATTGCTGAAGAACTAAGAGGTTTAGCTGTTGAGTTTAATTTACCAATCTTTAGCGCCACACAAACAACTAGAACTGGTTACGTAAGTACAGACATAGGTTTAGAAGATACATCTGAAAGTTTTGGTCTACCAGCGACAGCCGACTTTATGTTTGCCTTAATGTCTAATGAAGAATTAGAGTCTTTAGGGCAAATGAAAGTAAAACAATTAAAAAATAGATATAATGACCCTAGTATGAACAGAGCTTTTATAGTAGGTGTTGATAGAGCAAAAATGAGATTATATGATGTGGAAAATACGGCACAAAATATAGTAGATAGCAACCAAACAAAAGAGAAAGAAAATTATCCTACACCTGAACAGGCCTATGATAAGTTTTCTGATTTTAAAGTATAATGATAAGTGAATTTGCCAAAGAATTAATGCCTACTGGAGATCCAGGACAAGTATTAAAACATTTTGAAGACAAATATTTTTTTAGTAGATATGATGATTTAATTTATTTTATAACTTGGGATTTAGATAGAGTAAAATCTTTTGATGATAAAATAAAAGTGAAATTTGGTAAATCAAATGGTAGTTTTTTTAGGCGTTGGGAAGCATATTCACATCATTCACCAGTAATTCCTTTTTTAATAGCAGTCATTACAATACCAAAAATGGATCATTACAAATTGTTTTTTCCAGAAACAGATTATGAAAATATACCGAATACAATGAATGAGGAAAAAAGAGTAAAAAATCTTTTTAAAGATAGAACATATTTAGGAAAATCAAAAGAAAAAGTTGAAGTTACATTAAACGAGGTGTGTGACTATTTTGAAAAAAGACAAAAAGAATTAAATGATATGAATGAAGAATATCAAGCACAAGAATTATTTTGGAGAATACCATTTCGAGGTTCAGATGGCAAAATGCACGATAGAATTTTATATCATTATGAATTGGATAAATTAGAAAAAAATCCTGAAAAAAAATGTTTAGATTGTAGAGGTACAGGCAACTTTTACAAACGTGGTAAATACCCAAATTTTTTTACTTGTGAAAATTGTGAGGGTGAAGGAGTTGTTGTTGAACATTTAGATGATACAATGGCATTACAAAGAAGTATATTAAATAATTATAAACCAATAGATATAGGAGATTATGATGGCTAAATTCGTAGTATTTAAAAACGCAAACGTACCTTTTGAAGGTAGAGACATAGTTATCAATATAGATAACATAGTAACGATATATAAAGATTTAACGGCAAAAGATAAAGTAGCTTTGTGGTCAAAAGAAAACTTTTGGC
>Ga0208160_1000666_pt1 | contig 15708 bp, 16 predicted proteins | sample CB_VirMetaG_FD_184536 | JGI IMG/M metagenome (GOLD analysis project Ga0208160, IMG submission 184536) | Freshwater to marine saline gradient viral communities from Chesapeake Bay - CB_1504_1 Viral MetaG (SPAdes) (version 4) | ecosystem: Environmental > Aquatic > Marine > Coastal | place: USA... | reverse complement strand
AACACAAGCAATGTGTACCTCGTTTAAAACAGAGTTATTAACAGGAACACATGATTTTACAAACGGTACAGGTAATACTTTTAAGATTGCATTATTTAAAGCAACTTCAGGTATTGCAGGTACATATGGCGCAGCTACAACAAACTACTCTGATGTAACAGGTAACTCTGACGAGGCATCTGGAACAGGCTATTCAGCTGGTGGTAATACACTAACTAACGTAACACCTACATCATCAGGTACTACAGCGTTTACTGATTTTGCTGATACTACATGGTCTACTGCAACTATTACTGCATCTGGTGCTTTGATTTATAACTCATCTGCATCTAATGCTGCTGTTGCTGTTCTAGACTTTGGTGGTGATAAAACTTCTACTGCTGGTGACTTTACTATTGTATTCCCAACAGCTGACGCATCTAACGCTATTATCAGAATTGCTTAATAGGAGCTAGTAATGGCTTCCTCTACATTATACTCAGGCTATGGTGAAGCGCCCTGGTCTGAGGGTAGCTATGGTACAGAACTACTATTAGTTAATGTAGATGGAGTCACTGCAACTGCAAGTGTAGGTGACGAGGCAGTTGTTGCAAAAGCAACAGTCACATTAAGTGGTTTAGCAGGTACAACAGGACTTGGTGAAGAAGATTTAGTAACCAATAATAATGTCTCTGTTATTGGGCTAAGTGCTACAGGTAATGTAGGTGATGAAAATGTAGTTGTTATCTACAATGCTGAAGCTACTGGAGTAGCGAGTACAAGTGCTTTAGGTGATGAAAGTTTAATTACAAATAACAATATATCTGTTACTGGATTAGCAGGTGTAAGTGGTTTAGGCAATGAAACACCTGAAACTGACCAGATAATAAACCTTACTGGTGTTAGTTCTACAGGTGCAGTTGGAGACACTTCAGTTGATGTAGCTTATGTAGGCTGGGGTGGAGGTCCTTGGAGTGAAGGTCCTTGGGGCGCTGATACTTTCTTTGTATTAGTTAATGGTACCTCTGCTACTACTGGGCTAGGTGAAGAAGCTACTATTGGTGAAGCAAATGTTGCTGTTACAGGTGTTGAAGGTACAGGACAAGTTGGTGATGAAGGCTTAATTACTAACAATGTAATAAGCATTACTGGACTACAAGGTACTACAGCATTAGGTGATGTTGAACCACAAGCACAGCAAAATCTTAATGTAACAGGATTAGAAGCAACAGCTGTAATAGGTAATCAAACCTTAATTACAAACAACGTAATTAGTATAACCGGATTACAAGGTACAACTAGTCTTGGTGAAGAATCAGTTATTGCTGAAGGTAATGTAGACGTAACCGGCGTTAGTGCTACAGGTCAAACTGGAACACCTTCATTCATAGGTATAGCTAATGTTTACCCTATTGGAGTTCAGGGTACCACAGGGTTAGGCGAAGAGTCTGTAGTAGCAAAAGCCACAGTATTCCCAACAGGAGTATTGGGCACAACAGGATTAGGCAGTGCTTCTGTAATAGCAAAAGCTAATGTCTATGTAATAGGAGTTCAGGGAACTGGGCAGACACAAACATTTACTTTAGTTTGGGGTGAAATAGATACGTCGCAAACACCAAACTGGACGGAGATTGCAGCATGATAGTAGACGCAAAAGAAATTAATGGTAAAATTATAAATAAATATGAAGTGCACTTAGAGTGCTCAAATTGTGGCATGGAAGTTGATGCCGAAGAATACGAATCAGGAACCTGTTCTGATTGTGGTGCCGCGTGGAATGGTAAGAAACATTTAGCTGTTCACGTAACAAGCGTGCCTGCGACAGGAAAATCATAATACATAAGAGGTAATTAAAAATGGCAAGTACATATTCAGATTTAAAATTTGAGTTAATTGGTACAGGCGAGCAATCAGGAACTTGGGGTGTAACTACAAATACAAACATAGGTACAGCCATTCAAGAAGCTATTACAGGTTCAGCTGATGTTACATTCGCAAGTGGACCAGTAACTCTAACACTAACAGATACAAACGCGACTCAAACAGCACGTAATTTGAGATTAAACTTAACAGGCACATCAGGTGGTGCACAAAACTTAATAGTCCCGGCTATTGAAAAGTTCTACCTTGTAAACAATGGATGTGCTGATGCAATCACAGTTAAGAACTCAACAGGTACAGGCGTAGCCGTTCCAGCTGGTAAAGCGATGTTGGTATTTAACAATGCAACAAACGTTGTTGACGCAGTAAATCATTTTAATACAGCTTCTGTAGGAACTTTAACATTAACAAACGCATTAGCAGTAGCTCAAGGGGGTACAGGAGCAACTGACGCGGCTACAGCAAGAACTAATTTAGGTGCAGGTGCAGTTGGTGGTAACGTATTTACAGCAGCTACCGCAGCAGCAGCTCAACAAGCTATGGACACTGAAGTTGGGGTTGATGTACAAGCTTATGATGCAGACTTGACTACTATTGCAGGATTAGCAAAAACTGATGGTAACTTTATTGTTGGTGATGGTACTAATTGGGTTGCAGAATCAGATTCTACAGCTAGAACATCATTAGGTCTTGGTACTATTGCAACACAAAACTCAAACTCAGTAACTATTACTGGCGGATCAGTTACAGGAATTACTGACTTAGCAGTTGCTGATGGTGGTACAGGTGCTTCAAGCTTTACAGCTAACAACGTTTTATTAGGTAATGGTACATCATCATTTCAAGAAGTCGCTCCAGGTACATCAGGTAACGTCCTAACATCTGATGGTACAACTTGGACAAGCGGCACTGTATCAGCCGGTGGAGGTGGTTTAAGACTTCAATTATTTACATCCCCAGGCACATGGACTAAACCTTCTTCGTCAAACTATGTATCAGCTCACGTAGTTGGTGGCGGGGGAGGCGGTTCATCTCCTAACACAGGTGGTGGTCTAAACCCAGCTCAAAACGGCGGAACAAGTTCTTTTGGTGCTTTTGTTTCCGCAACAGGCGGTCAAGGGGGTAGACGAATTCCTACTACTGTGCCTGGAAACCCCGGTAGTGGTTCAGTAGGTTCAGGGGGAGCTGTAGCTATTGCTGCTATAGCTGGTACTGCGAACACCGGAGCTGATGCACGCTATGGCCCGTTAGGTAAGCAGGCGAATCTTCAAACTAACTCTACTCAAACACCTGGAGCTAACCCGTATGATGTACCTAATTCTAGTGCTGAACCAGCAGGTTCAAGTGGTTCGGGTAATGGTGTTGGAGGCCAAGGAGGTAATGGATACGCGGGTAATATACCTGTAACCGGTCCAGTAGCTGTTACTGTAGGGGCTTCAGGTGCAGCTGGTCCAGGGGCTGGTACTTTTTCTGGAGTTGGTGGATGTGTAATTGTTGAATGGATTGAACAATAAGGAGAATAAATATGAAAAAAGCGTTAATAAGTCCTAATGAAGCTCCTATCAAATACATTAGTGGGTATACAGAGGCAACAGCAGATACACCGTCAGAGCCAATTTGGTCAGATGTCCCGAACTCATGTAGAGTAGCTCAAATTGAAGACACTGTATTTGAAGTAGCTGATCCTTTATTTTGGACAGATGTATCTGATGAATTAGCAACACAATACATTTATTATGATACTGTAGACCAAGTATGTAAATTGGTACCAGTGGATGTTGCACCACCAACTACTTAATGTAAGGTAGTGTTAACTTTAAAACAGCTAGGTTATAATAAGACTTAGCTGTTTTTATTTATAGAAAGGCAAACATGTTAGATGATGCAAAAAAATTTGAACATCATAAATACTTATATATACCAAACTTTATAGATAAAGATGATTGTGCTCAACTCACTACTGAATTAAAAAACTTAATTACACAAGGGCAGACAACCCAAGATGAACAATGCCCTCTGTCAGAAGCTATTCATGGTGCTCCTATCTTTGATAAGCTTTTAGAAGAACTATTACCTCATTTTGAAAAACACTGCGGTAAAAAATTATATCCTACCTACTCTTATGCAAGATTATATAAACCTGGCGAAGAATTAACTATACATCGTGATCGCCCTGCCTGTGAAATATCTGCTACATTAACTCTTGGTTTTTCAGGCACTAAATGGCCTATTTACATGGGTCACAATGAAGATAAAACAGAAGCTTCTGAGATAATTATGGAAATCGGAGATGCGGTTTTATATCGCGGGATGGATGTCTATCATTGGCGTGAAAAGTTTGAAGGTGAGTGGCAAGCTCAAGTATTTTTACATTATGTAGATGCAGACGGACCTCATGCTGAGTGGAAATATGATAAACGTGAACAGCTTGGACAAATTAAACTTTCTAGTAATCACGATCAAGAAATAGAACATCTAGCAACTATTGCTGAATTTGAAAACCATTTACCAGATGTGTTTTGTAACTCTATGATTGAAACATATTCTACAGAGCAATATGAAAAAGTAGAGCCTAAAGTGGGCCCAGGAATAGGTAATGTAGATAAAAGTATTCGAGATACAGAAAGAGTTTTTTTACCAGTCAATAAAGGTATTGGAGCTATACTAACTGCTACAGCTTTAAATGCTAATCATTATTGGTGGAAGTATAATGTTACTCATTCACATCAAACTGAGTTTTTAATATATAAACCAGGAGGACATTATAAAGCTCATGTAGATACTTTTCATGCACATGGCAATAAAACAAGAAAGCTCACTGCTTTAGCATTTTTAAATGATGATTATGAGGGGGGTAAGTTTTATTTAAATGCAGACGGCAATATATATTATCCTCCACAAACTAAAGGGGCTGTAATAGTATTTCCAAGTTATATGGTACATGGAGTTGAACCTGTTACAAAAGGTATTAGATATTCTGTAGTTACTTGGCTTGAAGGTCCTTATTTTAAATAGGATGAGTAAATATTATAAGCATAAGTTAGGTTCTTTTTACTTACTAGGTGCATTTGAACAGCATAATGATATAAAAGATAAGATACTAAAACTTATAGATGATAATAAACATGAAACACTACAAGAGGAAGCGGGTGTCTTTAGTAATAGAATAACTAAATTAGACTGGAATTCAGGAAAAAATTTAACTAGAGAATGGGCAAAGTTTTGTTATCCTATATTACAAGAAGAGCTAACTAAAATTATAAATCAAATAGGATATGTAGAGTGTCATATAGAAGACTTATGGTTTCAGCAATATTATCATAATGATACTCATGGATGGCATACACACGGGCATAATTTTACTGTTGTTTATTATTTAGAGTTAGATAAAGAATCTCCAAAAACAGAACTAATTGACCCTGCGGACCAAGATAAAATAATAACCCCTGAAATAAAAGAAGGCGATATATTACTATTTCCTAGCTATGTAATACACAGAGCTCCAGTGCTTAATAACAAAATTAGAAAAACAATTATTTCAGCTAATATAACTGCTGTTGACCCTAATCCTAAAATAATATATAGCTTAAATTCATTATAGATAAAGAATTTTTAATGTATAATATTGCCTATAAGTCAATAGATTTGGGGTAATTAGTTGAAAGATTTTATTTGGTATCTTAGTCTTGTAGTTGGGGCTTCGTTTTTAATTGTTGTTGTTGAGTATGCTTTTGCTATAGTAACTAAATAAGGGACAATATGTTAAGTATATTATCAGGTATTTTAGGATTTGCTACATCAGGGTTACCAAGCGTATTAGATTTTTTTAGACAAAAAGGTGATCAAAAACATGAACTGGAGATGGCTAGATTGGATATGGAGCGAGCTCTCGCTCTTGCCGAAAAAGGCTTTGCGTCACAAGAACGTATTGAAGAGTTTAGAACAGATCAAGTTGAAATGCAAACTTATGCCGAAGAAAGAATGGCGTTGTATAAGCATGATGAAAAACTTTCAGAAGGAGCATCTCCTTGGGTTATTAATTTGCGTGCTAGTGTTCGTCCCGTTATCACCTATACTTTTGTTTTTATTGTATTATTTATCGACATCGTAGGGTTAATTTGGGCTATGAAGTCTGGCGTAGATTTTGTTACAGCCATAGGTATTATTTTTTCTGACGATGAAATGGCAATTTTTGCCTCTATTATAGGATTTTGGTTTGGATCAAGGCACTGGGATAAACGTAGGTAATGAAAACATCAGCAACAGGTATAGACCTCATCAAGTATTTCGAGGGGGTCCGGTATAGGCCATACATGTGTAGCGGAAATGTGTGGACGATAGGTTGTGGTCATGCATTATATCCTAGGCAACTAGTGATGAATTTAGTAGATAGAAAAGAATATAAATTAAAACCAGAAGACAACAGAGTATGGACAAAAGAGGAAGTAGATGGACTACTTAAATACGACTTACAACGCTTCGAGTTGGGAGTACTTCGTTTGTTGGGTTCTGTGCAACCAAGACAAAGTGAGTTTGATGCTCTTGTCAGCTTTAGCTTTAATCTTGGTTTGGGGACATTTCAAAGATCGACAGTTCGATCAGCATTTATACGTGGTGATAAAACGCGCGCTGGCGAAGTTCTTTTGAAATATTGTAGAGCAGGGGGTAAAGTGTTAAAAGGGCTGCAACGTCGTAGATTAGCAGAACACGCTTTATTAATGCGAGGATAAAATGGCACTAAAAAAATTACTATTTAAACCAGGTATCAACCGGGATAACACAAATTATGCTAATGAAGGCGGTTGGTATGAAATGGATAAAGTTCGATTTCGTTCTGGTTTTGCTGAGAAAATTGGTGGATGGCAAGTTCTAAACTTTGAACCTTATGCTGGACAATGTCGTAGCTTATATAATTACCGGACAACAGACGGTAGCATAATTACAGGGCTAGGTACCAGTGAAAAGTTTTATGTGCTTGTTGGAACTGCTCTATATGATATAACTCCTGTTCGAGTTATTTACACTTCAACAACTACACCCTCAACAGATAATTGTTTTGACACAACGACAGGGTCTACTACAGTCACTGTAACTCTTGTTGGACATGGGGCTAATGAAGGAGACTATGTTACTTTTGCAGGTGCTACTACTGTAGGTGGAGTTCCATCAGGTGAACTAAATACAGAACATCAAGTATCTAATGTTACGGCGACAACCTTTGATATAACGGTAACAACAGCTGCAACTTCTACTGTATCAGGTGGAGGCGGTACGTCTATTACAGCAACTTTTCAAATTCATATTGGCTTTGGTGGTAACACCTATGGTTATGGTTGGGGTACAGGAACATGGAGCCGAGGTACATGGGGTTCTGCGTCGACTAATCCAGTCTTACTCCCTCCACGAATTATTTTCCAAGATCAATTTAACAATGATTTAATCTGGAATATCCAAGCAGGAGATATTTATTATTGGGATTACACTTCTAATTTTAGTAACATCTCTGTGGGATTAAATACTTTAGCAGGTTCCCGTGCTGTACCTGAACAAGTAGGTGAAGTTATGTTTGCTCCAAGTGGACATCTTCTTGCTTTATCTTGTACTGAATATGGAAGGGCAACAACTACAGGTGCAGTTATAAACTCAATTACTCGATCAGGAACTACAGCAACGATTACAACAAATACGTCACACGGTCTAGATCCGTTAGATTGGGTTGAGTTTAGTGGACAAGCTCCACAAGTTTATCAAGGTGAATACCAAGTTGTAGCCACTCCTACATCAACAACCTTTACTGTAACATTGCCTTATGACCCAGGTTCAAATGCAACAACTGTAGGAACCTTTGTATCGATTAATTATTCAGGAAACTTTGACCCCTTATTAATTCGCTGGGCTAACGTTGATCCAGATATTGGACCTCAGCCTGAAGAATGGAAACCTGAAATAACTAATTCAGCAGGATTCTTACGAGTAAAAGATGGTTCTCAAATTATTGCTGGATATAAAACAAGACAAGAGATTCTTATCTTTACCGACACGGCAATTAATACACTTCAATTTTTAGGAACAACAGAAGTATTTAGTTTGAATTTAATATCTAATAATATTAATATTGTTGGACCTAATGCTGTGGCTGAAGCTAATAACATGGTATTCTGGATGGGGCACGATCAGTTCTTCGTCTATGACGGTCGAGTAAACACTTTACCTTGTACACTACGCCAATACATATTTACTGATATTAACTTGCTTCAAAGCCAACTTATCTTTGCAGGATCAAATAGAGAATTTAGTGAGATTATTTGGTTCTATGCTTCTGCTAATTCTTCAAGCATTAATCGCTATGTGATCTATAATTATCAAGAGCAAATCTGGTACTACGGTACATTAAATAGAACAGCATGGTTTGATTCTCAAATATTAACTTCTCCACTGGCTGCAAGTAATGGGTATATTTATGAACACGAAGTTGGCAATGATGATGGTCAACCTAAAGGTGCTGCTCCACTTCCTATTAGTGCATACATACAATCTTCAGATATGGCGATTGAGGACGGAGATAATTTTATTTTAACTAAACGAGTTATCCCTGATGTAAACTTCACAAACTCAAATACTACAAACTCGGTAACAGGAGCTACCATCGTGCCAGAAGTTGAGATGACGGTTGGTGTACGTAACTTCCCAGGAGCTTCTAATAATACTAGTGATGTTGCAGGGAATACTTTAACAAGAGATGTGATTACCACGGCATCAATTAACCAATATACAAACCAAGTCTTTGTAAGAGCACGTGGTCGCCAAATGAATTTTAAAATAGCATCAAACACAGTAGGAACCCAATGGCAAATAGGTGCTGTACGTGTTGACTTTAGACCTGATGGAAGGAGAGGATAGTGGCTATCATAACTTCAACAAAAGGACCTAACTTAACTAATCCTGGTCCTGATTATCAAAGAGAGCAATTTTTACAATTAGTTAATCAGCTTCGTATTTATTTTAATACTATTGATGCTAATAACAATGCAGTTAAAACTAGAGCTGATGGATTAAATACACTGCACTGGTTAGGAGATTATTAATGGCATTTCAAGATATTACAGGAACTCTTCTAACTCAATATGCGGCTACTACAGATTACATTGCAGTCTATACTGTACCTGCTAATACCAGAACTTATGTAAAAGACATTACTGTAATGAATACTACAGGGTCAACGAAGCATATCTATATTAGTTTAGTTCCAAATCAAGGGACACCGAGTGCTTCTAATGCTTTGTTTTATAACACAGTTTTACCTGGATACACTACGCTTCAATGGACAGGCGCACAGATTATGAATGTATCAGACACAATTCAAGTTAAAGCAGACGCTGTGGGATGCACTGTTAATATTACTGGAGGAGAAGCTCAATGACCATAAGTTATTATCCTCCGTTTGGGTCAAGCCCAGAGATTCCTATTAATGTTAACTTTCAAGGTACAACAGGTTCTGATGCGTTTGGACGTTTACGAGTATCCAATCCGTTAACTTTGTTTGATAGCAAGAACATTGGTTCTAAGAATACTTTATTTGATGAAGCATTAACAGGTTCAGGAACAGTTACTTACACAGCTAACTCTTCTCAAGTAAATTTAAATGTAACAGAAATAACAGGTGATAAAGTAATTAGACAAAGTAAACGAGTCATGTCCTATCAACCTGGTAAGTCTTTATTGTTATTTAATACGTTTGTGATGCATGAACAAACAGAAAACTTACGCCAAGCGGTAGGTTATTTTGATGCTAATAATGGTATCTTTTTTGAAGACACAGGCACAGGTTATCAGATAGTAAGACGCACTTATGTATCAGGGTCTCCTGTTGATACAGACATAACTCAAGCAAACTGGAATGGAGATAAGTTAGATGGTACAGGAGCAAGCGGTTATACATTAGACCCTACTAAAACTAATATTCTTTATATGGACTTAGAGTGGTTAGGTGTAGGCTCAGTAAGAGTAGGCTTTGTTATTGATGGTAAATTTATTGTTGCTCATACTTTTTTAAATGCTAACAACTTAACTGCAGTCTATATGACATCTCCCAACTTGCCTATTAGATATGAGATTGAAGTATTAGATACATTAGCAGCAGGCACGTATACATTAGGTCAGATATGTTCAACCTGTATATCAGAAGGTGGGTATGCTCCAGAAGGTACACGGCATATGATTGGTACTTCTCAAATTAATGCGGGAGTTAATTTAACAACAGCAAATACTTATTATAATATTGCAACGATTAAAATTAAATCAGGTCGACCTTATGCTGTCATTATTCCTGCAGGATTAGATGTACTTAATATATCTAACAACGATTTTGAATGGGCTTTATTTGTTAATGCAACACCAAGTTCAGCTTTTAGTTATACAAGTTTTAGTGATAATGTAGAATACGATTTAACGACAGTTGATTTAACAAGCACAGGAACTCGTGTAGCAGGTGGTTATATGGGGGGTAAAACAGCTCCATTTACTATTGGTGGAGAAGGATTTGCCTTTGCTTATCAAATAGGTCAAACCATAGCAGGGGTATCGGATACTTTAACCCTTGCAGTTAGATCAGGTTCAGCTAACGGAGATGTTTCTGGACTGCTCAAATGGTATGATTTATAAGGCAAAACAGTTTATACATAACATAAAACATGATATTATACAACTTAACAACGGATTAATCTATGGAAAATAAACAACTCGCACAAGGTATAGCTTCTTTAGGTCGATATGGTGATACGACATTGATGCACATGCGTCCTGATGAAGTACAACAACTCACAGCTATTTCAAGAGCAAACGGTGGGGACATTACTATTAACCCAGATACAGGGATGCCTGAAGCATTCTTAGGTGACTTTTTTAAGGCCTTAGCTCCTGTTGCTGCTGGATTTGCTGCCAATGCTATAATGCCTGGAGCAGGTAGTGCTTTTGCAACGAACAATCCTTTTTTATACAAATATGGAATCCCCGCCGCTGCAGGCATAGGAGCTAAAGCTGTAGTAAACGACGGTAATTTATCGGCTATGGATATTCTTTCTGGAGGTTTTGGTGGATATGGAGGAGCAGAACTAGGTACTTCTATTTCACAATTTGGGGCTGAAGCGGCTAAAACTCCTGTGACTGAACAAGGGCTAACAGGGATGAGTCCTGTAGATACGACTCAAGGTATTAACATGTCTACTGGAACACGAGTAGGAGGCGCTGATGTATTTACTCCTAAAACATATCCAGCAGGAACAGGCAGTAATCTTGGAAGTGGGGCACTTAGAACACAGGGTGGTGTAGGTATATCCCCATCTACTCCTAATCAAGTATATCAAGCAGGTCCTGATCGACTATATCAACCTAATATGAATCAAGTTAATTCTTTCACTTATACTGACGGGGTACAAGATAATATAAACATGGGTGGATATGACCCATTACAAGGACAAGGCAGTTCAGCATTATCTACTAGAGGGGGACAAGGCTTTAATGTTGATGCAATTTCTACAGCTCAAGATAATTTCAAAGAAGGGTTTAATTTCGGACAATCTATGATAGATTCTAAAGTAGGAAAAGGATTTCAAACTGTTGCTAAAGACCCAATGGGTTATTTAAAATATGCCGGTGACGGAAGTGCATTTATGGGCGGAGTTAAAACTGCATTACCCTTTGCAGGAGCTGGATTAGAAGCATATCAGAAAGGTATATACGAAGATATGCCAACATATGAAGCTTCAACGGCTGGACGATATGACCCAACAAGAACACTTAATCTAGGCATGGATACAGGATTACGCTTATTAGCACAAGGGGGTAAAGTTAGAAAGTTTCAGTTTGGAGGGTCAACATCAACAAGTCCATATCCAGTAGGTCATCCGTTTAATCCAGGCGGCGTAGCTCCTCCTCCAGAATACGGTATTGTAGACGTTGGTGGTAACTTTGTTAAACTCGGCGAAAAAGAAGGCCCAGGATTAATTACTAAAGATCAGTATTACGAAACTTATAAATTTAAAGAGCCTGGTTATACTGCAGAAGCAAATAAAGAACAAGGTGATGGTGGTGATTTCGAATCTAAAGCAGGAATACAAGGCGGTGCAGGTGGAATAAACCCAGCATTAGCGCTACAAGCTGCTCAAGGTTATGCAGACTCACAACAATCTAATTTAGATGAACAAGGTTTAGGCACATTAAAAACAGGTGGTAGTGTAAGACGCTTCCAAATGGGTGGCACAACTGCAGAACAAAATATGTATGGTCAACAAGATTTTAATCAACCTGCAGGACTTGGTTCATTAACTACAGCAGAACAAAACTTACCTGGAAGACAAGGTGTAGCTGGACGTACTGACTTACAAAACGCAACAACAGCTGAACAGAATATAGCTAGAGAACCTATGCAAGAAGCTGGTACTGTAGTTAGTAGTCCAATGCAGAATAATATAAATGCTCAGCCAGGAGATATGGGATCAAGACTTCCTATGGGACCAACAGATATGAATGCTAATGTAACTGAAAGTTTAGGTCAAGCACTACAATCTAACCCACAAGGATTTACTGTAATACCTAATCAATCTATACCTCCTACTTCAGGAGAAGCTCCAATGATGGCAATGGGAGGAAGAGTTAGATATGCTGAAGGTGGAATTGGTGCATTAACTCCAGATGATGGTAAAATGTTAAATGGAAATGGCGACGGCGTAAGTGATGAGATTCCAGCTATGATTGAAGGTGAGCAAGAAGCTGCATTATCAGACGGTGAATTTATAGTACCAGCAAGAATCGTATCTGAATTAGGTAATGGTTCATCAGATGCTGGCGCACAAAAATTATATGCTATGATAGATAGAATACAGGCTGCTCGTAGTAAAACTATGGGCGATAATAAAGAATACGCAAAAGATACAAACGCAGAAAGGTATTTACCTGTTTAATGCAAGTTAAAAAGTTACTCGGTGAACGAGTATTTGGAAAAGCGTTTCATAAGTATTCGCTTTTAGGTGACAAAAAGTTTTTTGACCCCTTTGTTTTTCCAGTAGCTAAAGAGCTTAAGGATAACTTTGAAGAGGTTCAACAAGAGATAAAGGATATATTGAAGAGTTATGATAACTTGGTTGTGTTTCAAGATGTCTCACCAAACCAAGCATATATCCCAAAAGATGACGGCTGGAGAATGTTTTTCTTTAAAGCTATGGGAATTAGGTTCAAACGTAATGAAAGGTTTGCCCCTAAAATAACAGAAATACTGAGTAAATATAAAGACATACAATCAGCTTATATATCAGTATTAGGACCAAAAAGTTATTTAAACCCACACAAAGGTCCATGGTCAGGAATATTAAGAATGCATTTAGGTGCAGTAGTTCCAGGGAACAATGACTGTACATTGTTGGTAGAGCAAAAACCCTACCACTGGAAAGAAGGTGAGTTGGTGTTGTTTGATGATACCTTTGACCATATGGCAATAAATAATACAGATAGTCTAAGAGCCATATTGTTTTTAGATATTATGAGACCTCTACCACAACCTTGGAAGTTTTTTAATTGGGTGTGTAGATGGATTTCATTATGCACTCCTTATATAGTTAGTGCTTATTTTAGGCATAAGAAGTGGGAAGAAAGGTTTTATAGATGCAAGTAACTTTTGTACCACACGAACATATCGAAATGATATGGCCTAAGATAGAAAGTTATATGAAAGGAGCAGCAGATTACACATTTGGTCGGTTTAAGGTAGATGATATAAAGAATGACCTTATTAAACACAAAGACCGACAGCAATTGTGGGTTGCATTTGAAGACCACGAAAATATTTATGGGGCGGTAGTAACAGAAGTATACCAATACCCACAAACCCGAGCATTAATTATGCATTTTACGGGCGGTAAGAATTTACCAAAATGGAAACAACCGATGTTAGAGATTTTACAGCAGTATGCAGGGGATAATCAGTGTACAATAATAGAATCTTATGGAAGACCAGGTTGGGAAAAAGTATTTAAATCAGATGGATATAAACAACGATTCATATTTTATGAATTACCTGTGGAGTAGGTTAACATGATTTCTTTATTAAAAGTTTTTAAAATTGTTTTTGGTCTAGACCAAGACTTCTTTACGTTCTATGGCGGAGGTAAAGGCGGTGGCGGTGGCGGTGGCACGCAAGAAACTAAGTCTGTTACGACTAACTTGCCTGAATACGCGCAGCCATTTTATGAAGAACTCTTAAAGCAATCTGGTAAACAAATCTATGAGACTGATTCTTCAGGTAAGGTAACTGGTGTTAAACAATATCAACCATATACAGGACAACGTGTAGCTCCATTTAGTACAGAACAACAAGCAGTGCAACAAGAAGTTGCAGGTATGACTACGCCAGGTGCTTTTCAAACAGCATCAGGAACACTAGGCACAGTAGGAGCTCAAGCAGGTACAGCAGCTCAACAAGGTTTAACTCAAGCATTAGCTTATCAACCCGGTACAATCACTCCACAACAAGTACAAACGGGTCAATTTACTCAGCCAGGTGTAGCTCAAAGCTATATGGACCCTTATACTCAAGCGGTCGTTGATGTACAAAAACGTGAAGCACAAAGACAAGCTGACATACAAAGACAACAAGCAGCTCAAGCTTCTATTGGACGAGGTACATTTGGTGGAGGTCGCCAAGCTTTAATGCAATCTGAACAAGACCGTGCAACACAAGATTTATTAAATAAAATACAAGCTGAAGGTGGATCAAGGGCATTCCAGCAGGCACAACAAACTTTCCAAGCTGACCAAGCAAGACAACTACAAGCCGCACAAGCTAACCAAGCGGCTCAGATGCAAGCGGCTCAACTCGGTCAACAGGCTCAACAATTTGGTGCAGGGCTAGGTAAAGACGTAGGGCTAGCTGGATTAGCAACAGGACTAGAAACTGCGAAAGCAACAGGCCAACTCGGTGCAACAGAGCAGATGGCAAACCTTGAAAGATTAAAGGCACAAGCAGCGTCAGGTGCAGAGAAACAAGCGCTACAACAAGAGATTGATAACTTAGCTTACCAACAATACAAAGAACAACAAGATTATCAAAGAGCATTACTCGAGTATCAATCAAATATTCTACGAGGTACTGCAGGCGCATTGGGTTCAACTCAGGTGGCTTACGCACCCGCTCCAAGCTTAGCCTCACAACTCGGTGGTCTAGGTCTAGCAGGACTAGGTTTATATAACATTCTAGGTAAACAGGGATAAGATTATGGCTATGGGAATATCAGGATTAATGGCGGATAAAAACTTAAGACCTATCACAGATCCAAATCCAGTTGAGGTTGTTGAGGATTTAAAATCACTACCCGACAATATATTAGCTGAGTACGCACAAGATAGAGCTAATCCTAATGCAACTTATGCATTAACTGTTTTAATGTCTAGAAAAAGAGCTAAAGATGCTTTAGTTAAAGAAGATATGCCTGAAACTACAGTTGCTGAAGATGTTATTGCAGACGTGTCTGGGGCTCCTCAAACTCAACAAGGCTTTGGTGGAGCAAGTATGTTTGTACCTGAACAACAAAAACAACAATATTTAGCTCAACAATTAATGCAACAAGCAGGTCCTCAAGGCACTCAACCTATAGATATGCAAGGCATCAATACTCCAGCTCCTGGCCCAGAACAATTAATGGCTGCTGGTGGAATCACTAGATTACCTACTTCTAATATAGGACAGAACTATGCAGGGGGTGGTATTGTTTCGTTTGCTGAAGGCGGAGCTAATTTTGGATTTAATAATTTAGTAGGACTCAATGACCAAGAAATAAATGATATATTAAAATTAGCTAA
>Ga0208160_1000661_pt1 | contig 15760 bp, 17 predicted proteins | sample CB_VirMetaG_FD_184536 | JGI IMG/M metagenome (GOLD analysis project Ga0208160, IMG submission 184536) | Freshwater to marine saline gradient viral communities from Chesapeake Bay - CB_1504_1 Viral MetaG (SPAdes) (version 4) | ecosystem: Environmental > Aquatic > Marine > Coastal | place: USA... | reverse complement strand
CCTAAACTATTCACGGGTGCGGTTACACCTAAAAAAGGATAAGTAATGTTTAAGAATTTGATCAAAGGAGTTAAGAATATTCTCAAGAGTCCTATTGGTCAGATTGGCATTGGATTACTTTTACCTGCTATGGCTCCTTCTTTCGCCGCTATGAGTAAATTAGGTGGAATCAAAGGTGCTTTAGGAGGTATTGGAGCTTTTGCTGCAAAAAATCCTATGCTAACTCAAGCAGCCGCTGGATTATTAGGCGGTGCTAAACCTGCTGACGTTTTAAGAAACGTGGCCTACGGATCACTGGCCAGAGGTATTGGTGCAATGGGAACACCTGAAGGATTTATGGGTGGTGTAAAAAGTGGTTTTGGTATGACACCATCAACCTCACAACTTTCTATACCACAACAAGGAGGAACTTTTAGTGTTGAAGGAAGTATGCCTACTATTAATCAATCAGTTTCACAGCCAGTTCAAAAACCTGGTTTTCTCGATCAATTTATTAAAAGGACAAAAATTATCACAAACCCAGATGGTTCACAAAGTGTTGTTCCTGTTACGGACTTCTTTGAGAAGTATTCTTCACTGTTAAAGTTAGGCTCTGTTGGAGCAACCATTGCCGCTTCGATAATGGATGAAGAAGAATATGACTTATTTTATGATCCATCAAAAAATCCTTACTTACCAAGTGGTGGAAGAGAAAAAGCTTTTTATGAAGATATTAATCCCGTTTATGCCGCCACAATGAATCAAGGTGGTGTTGCTTCCTTTGCAAAAGGAGGTATGGATAATTTAAGAAAAAATGGTATGGTATATGGACCTGGAGGTCCAAAAGAAGATTTGATTGACGCTAAATTAAGTAACGGTGAGTTTGTCTTCACCGCAGCAGCAGTAGATAAAGCTGGAGGTCCTGAAGTAATGTATAAACTTATGAATAGTTTAGATCCGGAGTCTGAAAAACCAGGTGAAAGAAAAGGAATAGCGAGCGTTTAATGACACAAGAAGAATTACAAAAACTGATTGCACAATCTTATGGAAATGTAATTAAAGCAGGTGAATCTTTAACTGCGAATGCTGTTCCTATTCCGACTGCAAATGTAGCGGGTATTGATCCTTTAATGGGTCAAGCAGGTAATGTAGCCTCTAATATTGCTTCAGGTGCTCAAGGTTATTTTGGTAATGCTGCCAATTACATGGCTAACGTATCAGGGTCCATGGCCAACGCATCTCAAATGGCCAACGCATCAACCGCTGCCTACGATCCACAATCCTACCAATCTTACATGGATCCTTATCAACAGGAAGTCATTGACAAGTATGCTCAAGAAATGCAAAGACAATTTGGTATCTCTCAACAAAATAGAGCCGCTCAAGCACTGGGTGCAGGAGCTTTTGGTGGTGGAAGAGAAGGTGTTTATCAAGCGGAAGGATTAAGAGGTTTTCAAGAACAACTTGGAACAGGTATCGCAGGTCTTTTATCGAAAGGATATGGACAAGCACAACAAATGGCACAGCAAAATTTTGCTGATCAGATGAAAAGATTACAAGGAGCTTCAGGTTTAGAATTAGCTGGGGGTGAATTAGGTTTAGGTACGGGGCAAGCTTTTGGACAACTGGGAACACAATTTGGTTCAACGATGGCTAATACGGCTACAACATTAGGACAACTAGGAACTACAGGGCAACAATTACAACAATCTATTTATGATAAAGAATATCAAAATCAAATGGCTCAATATTTACAGCCCTATCAACAATTACAGTTTCAGGCTAATTTATTAGGGGGTGCCGCACCTTCTTTTTTTGCAAACCCCACAACACAACAAGGTAACCCTCTTCTAGCAGGTATAGGAGCATTAGCAGGGTACGCAGGATAAGGAGGGTTCATGAGTTCTTCAGGATATGACACCCTTAGCGATTTTAAAATCGATTTAACGATCGATCCTATTCAGCCTTTAAATTCTATTCGACCAACACAAGGCGGTAAATTCTCTATCACTAATCAAGAAGAGTTTACTCCAACTCCGGAGATGGAAGCGAACGCAGCAACCAGTGCTGAACAATCAGCCATGAGTGTGAATTCAACCTCTTATATGAATATGATGGCAAATGAATTTGCAGGACAGTATTTACCTGTCCGTGAACAACGAAGAGCTTATGCTGATCAATACTACAAAGCGTTAGGTTTAGGTGAACGTTATAATCCTGCAGATTTTGAAGGACAAATACGTCAAGCGTTAGGTCCTCTTCCCGAAAAGTCAGGTCTTGATCAAACACTCAATTTTGTCATTGATGCTCTTAATGGAAGAACTCAATTCAAAGGAGTTGCAGGAGCGTTGGATATTTTAGCTCAAGCAACAGGCAAAGCCTTAAATCGATCCGAACAAGATCAACTTAATAGATTAAATTATCAGTTAAGAGTAGGTGAACTTGCTGTTAAACAAGCACAAGATGCTAATAAAATTATTATGGAAAAAGAATCCGATTTCTTTTTAAAGATGATGGGTTATGACAATGATGACATGACCATGTTCATGAATTTTAACAAAGATATTTTAAATGATGTATCACAACACAACTTAGATGTTCAAAAAGAAAGAGTAAAATCTTCTTTAAATATGCTTAATAATTTAGATAAGCCCTTGAATATCACTTTTACTGATGGGGCCGGTAATAAACAAGTAGGTTCTGTTCGTCAAGTTCCCTCTGAATACGGACCTCAGTTAATGCTAGGTCGAATGCAAGAACTTCCAGACGGAAGAAAAGTTCAAGTGTTTGATGTACCTTTACCCGCTTCACCTGATGGAACTTTAAATTTTAATATTTTAGGAACCGTACAACCAGGAACAGAGGCTAGCATCTTTAATCAAATGATGCCTTCCGCTCAAAAGATTGTTGAAGGTGTTCAAGACTTTGCAGCTTTGGATAATATTAGAACAGACATCGGAAACATTCTTAATACCGCAGCTTCAGATATCAACAAATTAGGTCTTCCTGGAAATATTCAAAGTTTTATTCAGACTGTGGGATTCAATATTGAGTCTATCTTAAACAAATTATCCAAAGAATCAGGGGGAACAGGATTAGCAGGTACTAATCTTTTTCAAGGTGGAGAACAATTATTTAACAAAGATTTTCTTGAATATGATGATTATAATGAAACAGAAACTCAAATTGTTTTAAAAGATTTACCTGGAAACAATCCTTTTGTATCGAAATCAAAAACAGTTCCTGTCTCCATGGCAAATTTATTTGACGAAGAATGGTTCAAGGACCAGGGCTATGACACCAGTTATGCAGAAAACAAAGTGCGTGAAAACTTTATTATCTATGGACTAGCCAGAGCCAACAAACCAACTGGTCGTTTGAACGTGGATGATATTAAACGTGCAAGTGATGCGATATCTATCTATGGTGCAAAAGCTCCTCAAGACGTGATTGCAGCGTTAAAAGAAGTTGATCGTAAGATTCGTGCAGCACAATCAGGACTTCTTCGTGCTTACCCAGAAATTATTATTAAAGATCCAACTTTCTCAAATTCTGAAAAAAGAGATAACATATTAAGAACTCTTGGTTTAAACCCTGCTGACTTTGCTCAATACTTCACACAAATGCAGCAATCAGGTGCAAGCCCCAACACAAGTTCTAACATTGCTGACGATCCAATTATAAAACAAGAAAGAACGATGCCTGACCCAGAATTTGATAATGAGGGTGAGTCACTAACTGTTGATGACTTATTTAACGCATCATCCGTGGAGGAATTAATCTAATGGCACAACCAGGTCTAAGAATGAGTAAAAATGCTGTCACTCTGATGGCAGGAACTCCTAATGCAAAAACTTTTTATTTAGAGAATCCAAGCAAGCCGACGGCAAATGACATTAACAAAATTAAAAAAGCTTATGGAATCCCAGCAGATTTTTCTCTAACTCAAACAAAAGAGAAACTCAAACAAATTGAACAAATGGAGAAAGCCTCTATCTTGTCCGACATTCCTTTTGAAAAAGGCACCAAACAATATTACGGCGAACTTGCTGAAAAGACTGCTGATGCAATTACCAGAGATGAATTAATTAAAGACCCAATGAACTTCTACTACAATCAAGCAGCCAAAGAATTTTCCCTTCCTAATCCTGGTTCATATATACCTTTTATTGGTCAGTTTTTACCTGATAATATTAGACTACCTCAAGATTTAGTATCAAAGCCTTCTGCCGAAATGATAGGGGGTATGACTGCTATTACCGCAGCACAATCCGCAAAGATTTTAGGTTCAAGAAATCCTTTTGCAGTAATGACTCCGCAAGAGCTTTATGGTGCTGAATTCTTAGGAACACAGGCAGGATCATATGCTTATGATTTTGGTAATCGTTTGTTAAGAAGTTTAATGGACTTACCAAACCCTGATTTAAAAGAAGCTTCTTCTCAGTTCCTTTATGACACGATGATGAATGCAATGTTTACAGGTGGTGCAGCCTCTATGGGTCCTATCTTTAATCACTCAAAAGCTTTCATTGGTAAAAACATTTTTGGTATCGATCCAACAAAAAAGAATTTAGCTAAATTAGCAGAGATATCGGACACATATGGTATGCCTTTAGGAATCATTCAGGCTACAAATATGCCTTTCTGGAGAGCTTATAGTAAAGTGATTGGTGTTTTACCATGGGTAGGTACATATTTTGGAAAACAACAACAAGCCGTTCAAGAAGCATCAAGACAGTATTTAGGTAAACTCATGAACTCAGTAGCTCCTTTACAAACGGTATCGATGCTAGGAAAGGACTTATCAAAAATGATGCAAAACAACTACGAGTCGGTGAGAGCAGCACAACAATATTTGTACGAAAACTTTGAAGAGTATGCAAAAAAGTTAAAAGGAAAAAAAGTAATTAATATAGAAAATTTTAGACAAGTTGCAGAAGACACATCTCAAGCTTACAAAGAAGGTATTCCAGGAATAAGAGATGGGCAACCTTTTCGATTTCCGGGTTCAAGGTCTAATGAATCTTTTGGTCAACTCTATAATATGTTAAGTAAATTAGAGCCCAATGTTACTTTAGAACAAGCCATTACTTTACGTCAGATGTTTAATGACTTTGCAACTAACTTTAAAACAGAATTCAAAGGAAACATTCCTAAAGAACAAGCACAAAATCTGATGAACTTAGCAGGAATGTTAGAAAGAGATATTTTAAATTTACAAAACGTTGGAAATGAAATTGATGATGTTGTCTTCAACACGGCGTTGAAAAAACTTTCTGCTGCAAATGAATATTTTGCTGCTACCATCCCTGACTTTACAGGTGGTGTGGCTTCTAATGTCAAACAACTTAATGCAAACATCTTTGGACCAGGGCCCGATCAAAAATATGGAGTAATGTATACGAAAGAAATATTTGACACTATTTTACAAAGAGCCAAAAACGATCCTGAAGCGATGAAACATTTATTAGAATTATCTAAGTCAACACCCGAACAAGTTCAAGCTTATAAAAAAGCAGGTAATAAAGAAGGTGTAATGGTTGATATTGAGACTTTGGTTAGAAACCAAGATAAAAATAGTCCAAATTATGGAAAAATGGAAAAGAAAACGATTCCTATACTGAGTGCTGCTCCTAATGCAGGACAGTTAAAAGTGGTGAGAAGACTATTAAGTGATGCATTGGAAGAATCTGTTACCGGTCTTCCTATTGGCGTAACACCTAATCAGTATCTCAATGTGATGTCTGCCAGTCCTGAGTTAATTCAGAAAAAAGGTTTAAAGAATGCAGCACCAGAAATGTTGGAGTTTAGTCAAGTAGAATTTAATCCTGCACAATTTGCAAAAAAACTAGGTTTAGACACAGAAGATGGTATTGAAATTTTACAAGAATCCTTAAAAGGTACAGGGGTCACTGTGGAAGGTATTACAAATTTTTTAAAAGCAGCAGATGCTGCGGGTGCTTTTGTCGTCAATGATCCTTCTACTTTTGTTACAAGAAGAATTACCTTGAGTGGATTAAAGGGACTTATGTTGTTTCAAGGTGCTAGTGCTGTAGGTTTAACAGCATTAAATCCTATAATGACTGCTTTATTCTTACGTTATGGTTCGAAAATATTAACTGACCCCAAAGTTTTAAAATCATTTACTGAGGTTTATGAAGATGCTGTTAAATTTCCAACTAAAGATCCTTTAACTAAATCAAGAAGAAATGATATTTTACAGTGGGCTGCAGGCGTTCTTCCGACTGAGGCCGAATTAGAAGAACAAGATTTCATTAAAAAGATTGATCAATCAATCTTGAGTTTGATAGATAATCCTCAAAGTAAATTAGAACAAAATGCAGCGAAAGATAAACAAATTGAATTAATGACAAAAAGACCAAAAGGCACCGATTTTGAAACTATGAAAAATATTCAAGAAAGAATTACACCTGATACATTCGAACAAAGATTTTATGACACCGAGTTTGAACCTGATGTATCCTTACAACCCAATATACAAGGAGCACAACTAACACCTCAAACAAGAAGCAATTTAGCTTTTGGTACTTTAGATGAAGCTTTAGAAAGTCAAATGATGAACAGAGGAATAGGAACGCTATGATCGCTTTAGATGCAGTCACACCTTTGAGTGCAATACCTCAAAAGAAAAAACCTGTAAAGATGCAAACAGGAGGTGACCCAATTGAAAAACTTGCAGAAGGTCCACCAGAAGATATAAACACACCAGTTTTTTTAAATGATGGAGGTCCCTCTTCTAATTTAATGCCTCGTTTTGATCAATTCACACCTGAACAAAAAGAACAATTAGATGAAGAAATTTATCGAAAACATTTTTTCGATATGATGAATGAACAACTACTAAGAGACGAAATGGAGAAAGATCCTTATTTTCAAATGGAACAAGAAAAAAGAAAACGTCAATATTATCAAATTCCTGATCTTCGTCCTGCTGGAGGTATTATGAATGTTCCTTCTCCTAACTTTTCTCAAGAAAATAACTTGAAACCTGCTGGGATTTTGTCTATAAACAAAGTCTATGATATCTAAAATTAAACAATTTATACTTAAACTATTCAAGAAAGGGGAACCCGATGAACATGAAAAGCATTGGGGTATAGGAGCATGATTAATATTACAGATTCACTGAAGCATAGGGTTCGTGGCCATGAAGGCGTGAGAACTCAAATGTATTTAGATTCACTAGGCAAAGCCACGATTGGTATAGGCCACCTTATTCAGCCTCACGAACGAGAAAGATACGCCGAAGGTGTAGAAATCTCCATGGAAGAAGTCGAAGAACTATTTGATTTAGACTTGAATAGAGCTGCTGCGGGGGCTGACCTTTTAATTGATGAATGTGTGGGACACGATTTACCACAAAATGTAGAAGAAGTAATTTTAGAAATGGTTTTTCAACTGGGGACTAGTGGTGTTCGTAAGTTCTCTAAAATGTGGAAAGCAATGAGAGTTAAGGATTGGGAGAAAGCAGCCGCAGAAATGAAGGATTCTAGGTGGCATTCTCAGACACCAAAAAGATGTGAACACCTTGCAGAAATCGTTGCAAATACCGTTAAACTAGCATAGGATTAAGTCATGGGTAATTATACTTACAAACATATTAAGATAAAAGAACCTAAGGTTATAGACGAGTCAAAGATTTATGACGTACCAATGCCTAAGGGTATGATTGAAAAAGCATACACTGCGAGAGCTATGAAGCTCTTTGGCAAAAAGAAAAAATAGGAGGCTTCATGAAAAAAAATTTAAAACCTGTACCAACAGAGAAGAAAAAATCTCTCGGTAAACTTCCAAAAAAAGTAAGAAATAAAATGGGCTACATGAGTATTGGTGGCAAAGTTTCTTCTGGTACTGCAAAAGTACGTGGAATGGGTGCTGCTACTCAAGGCGGTAAATTTCAAGGCGTATTTTAATGGCTAAGAATCCTGATGAAACAGCTATTATGCAAAAGATAGCTGAGCTAAGACAAATTTTAAGAGACACAGATCCAGACGATCCTAGTTATGAAACATATAGTTCTGACCTAGAAGACGCTATTCGTGATCTAGGAATGTACGATGACATGGCTTCAGGAGCAAAAAATTAATCATGAGTATCATAGGTGCAGCATTAAGAGGTTTTGGTAAAGCTCTTGGTAAAAAAACTGGTAAATCAACAAGTAAATTTGTAAAAAGAAGAATTACTGTTGGAGGCACTCCACTGAATACAAAAGAGAAGACAGTATTAGGTGTTAGCGGTGCACTAGCAACTGCAGGAGCTGCAGCCACTGGATATGGATATAAAAAAGCCTATAATAAATTAAAAGAGATTAAAGAAAAGAAATCTAAGTAATCATGGCAGGTCTTGGTATAGCATTACGTGGTTTAGGTAAGGCTCTCAAAAGAAGCCAATTAGGTAAAACACTAAGAAGAACTTTTGGCGATCCTAAAAAAACACCTCAATATAAAGATGAAGCAACTGGTAAAATGCTCAGAAAATTACCTAAAGGCACTTACAGAGGTGCTCGTGGTATCAGATTTGATGTGGACGAAAAAGGCAAAATTAAGTAATCCACTCTTTTAATTCATCCCCCATCACTTGACTGGCTATGTCAACCTTGTTCTTCAAGGCAGTTAATATTTTATCATCAACCGTTCCCTGGCAAACAAAGTCAACATAAGTCACTTTATTCTTCTGGCCAATTCTGTGTGCACGATCCTCACTTTGTAATCTTATTTCAAGATCATAATTGTTTGAAAAGTAGACAACAGTACAAGAGGCAGTAAGAGTGATTCCATATCCACCAGTCTTAGGGTTCGCAACAAGGTACGTGAGATCGCTTGTTTGAGATTGAAAATCTCGCACCAGATCCAAGCGTACTTGATTTTCTGTATCGCCATAAAAAGCTGCAGCCTTAGTATCACCGTATTTCTCCTTTAGTTTGTTAGTTATGGTTTCGATGTTATGTCGATAGGTAGCCCAGATGATAACTTTACCATCTACTTCCTCCAAGACATCCAGCAATTCATCGTAACGTTTATTAGGCAGGTCGTGGATTTCACCGTTATCGTTAATAGTGAATCCACAACATACCTGGTGCAACTTAACGATCTGTGAGAGCCGGTTCACAGACGTGGTTGTTTTGTCATTGAAAACAAACATAGCGTTTCTTCTCAATGATTCATACGCTACGAGCTGTTCCTTACTCATAGGTATAAATCTCTTTGTATAAAGTTTAGGTGGCAAGTCCGTACACTCTTCTTTCTTGACACGGAATGCAGCAGAATAAATCTTTTGTTCTAATTCATCTAAACGTTGATAGCCTGTAATTAAAGGAAAGTGACGACCACCTGATGTCGGTCGATTAATAATCTTGGCATAACGAGCACGAAACGCATAAAAGTTTGACTGACCAAGAATCTTTGGATCAAGAAAAGCAAACTGAGTATAAATATCTAAAGGTGATTTTGTAACAGGTGTTCCGGTTAAGATTCTTTTATAACCTATGTCTTTGGTTAATTTAATTAAGCTTTTGGTACGTTTAGCATTATGTGTTTTAATCGTGGTACTTTCATCAACAATCATCATTGTTTTACTTTTATCTTGAACACTTAAATATTTTTCTAAAAACTTTACACCCTTCGGTGATGAAATAGATTCAATATTCATTAAAAATATATTTAAAGGTACAGAATTCTTTTCTAATAAATCAGTTAAGTTCGCTTTTGTTTCGGGATCTTTTAAACTAGGGTCCCAAGTATGAATGACATATTTTGTTTTATCTGCTGATACAAATTCAATAATTTCTTTATACCAGTTACGATACACGGACTTCGGTGCAAAGATAACACAGTTATCCACACCTTTTTTATGATGAAGAATCATCATATCCATGATTGCGGTTATTGTTTTACCTGTTCCCATCTCCATCAAATAGGCGAAATTGTTGACGTTTGTGTCATGACAAGTTCGAACTGCTTTAAGTTGATGAAGAAAAGGTTCCTTCAAAAAAAAGTTAGCCATATACAAAATAATATATTGCATTTTGTTAGGATTTCAAGTATAAGATTTGTATTGAACAATTAAGTGTTTAGCTGACACTTATAGCTTGTGGCGGAACAACGTTTTTAACAGAGGCGTAACGCACAGGGGTGATAGAGTAGGGCCAACTGGCTGAGGCTATCATGAGTAGGTTCGAGTAGGGCAGAGCAATGTTTATCTGTGTCCCGAAAGTTGGAGGTGAAACAACTAGGCCTCCCAAGCTGTTCTAAAACAAAGGAGGCAAACAAATGGCTAACACAATCAGTTTTGAGGATCTCAAACATGATGCAGGAGACCTTAGAAAGCTACAAGACAACGACTTAGATTCTCTAAGTAAACTTATTCAAAGACAATTAGATTTAGATGTTGAGATTGAAAACATCGAAGAAACTCTAAAAGAAATAAAAAGAGAACGTGAAATTCTCTCTAGTGAGACAATTCCTTCAAAAATGCAGGAATTAGGTATCAATGAAACAACGATGAAAGACGGTAGTAAAGTGACTGTTAAAGAAGGTTTTCATTGTAAAATACCCTTAGACAAAGTAGAGCAGGCTCACGACTATCTGAGAGATAATGACCTTGGTGATATAATTAAGAACAAGGTTTCAACAAGTTTCGGAACGGGTGAAGATAATATGGCAGGAGATTTAGCTGGATATATTGAATCTACCTATGGCATCACCCCGGAAGTGAAAGAATCAGTGCACCCTTCGACACTGAAGGCGACTTTAAAAAAGCGTCACGAAGAAGGACTCACGGACCCTGATGATCTCTTTGGGATTTTCATACGTCCAGAAACTAAAATAACAAAAGGAAAAAAGTAAATGACACAACAAGCAAAAACCAAAAACGAAGTTGCAAAGAAAGAATCTTCTGCACTCGTAGCGAATGCTATTGATCTAAGCTTAGTGGCTCAAGATCAAGGTCAAGGTTTGGCAAAAGTCGATTTAAATACGACTGCGTTGCCATTCTTAAAAATTCTTAGCTCTATGTCTCCGCAAACAAAAAAAGCTAAGAGTGAATACGTTGAAGGTGCAGAGGAAGGTATGATTTTCAACACTGTAACTGAAGAACTCTTCAGTGGTGATGAAGGTATCAAAGTCGTACCATGTTTCTTTGAACCTGTTCAACTCGAATGGTCTGACAGAGGTACTGGCTCCTCTGCTCCGATTGTTCACCCTGTGGATACCCCATTATTAAATAAGACCACAAAAGATAATGACGGTAAACTTAGGCTTCCACAGGGAACTTACTTAGAACGCACACATAATCATTATTGCCTCCTGCTTAATGAAGAAGGACTATCCTCGCAGGTACTTCTTTCTATGAAAGTGAGCGGTCTAAGTCGATCACGTAAGTGGAACAGTTTGATGCTTTCTGCTCAAGTGAAGCATGGGGATCAAGTTATTAATCCTCCAAGCTGGTATTTCTCTTACCACTTGACAACCAAGCATCAGTCAAATGATAAAGGAGACTGGTACGGCTGGGATATTAAAAGGGCTGAACCTGTATCAGCAGATGTTTATCATGCTGGTAAGAAGTTCTTTGAAGCAGTGAAAAGAGGTTCTGTAGAGGTTAACTACGAACAATCTAGTGACAGTGCGGGTACTGAAGCTAGCGATAGCAGTAATCCCTTTTAACTTGATTGGGGGACTTCGGTCCCCCTTTTAATTCATGGAAGCGTATCAAAAGTTAAAAGAAATATTCAGTGGTCTAACCCGAGCACACGGAGTATTTTACAAAGGTGAAAAGAAGGAAAGCGGCAAAGTCGGTGGCAAAGCTTTCATCATTAAAGAAGACGTAACCGACAAACATTGGAAAGATCATGTCGAAGGTATTGACCCTAGTCTTGGTATCATTCCTATCCGAGATGATTCTACTTGTTCCTGGTCTTGTATTGATGTTGATGACTATTCTATAGATGTACGCAAGACAATTGCTAATTATTCAAAATTAAATCTACCAATTATTCCCTGCCGATCTAAATCAGGAGGATTTCACTTATTTATATTTTTTAAAGAACCTGTTCTGGCTAAAGATGCGATTGCAAAACTAACAGAGATAGCTTCCGTGCTTGGATTTGCTGACTGTGAGATATTTCCAAAGCAAGAATCTTTGAATGCAGAGCGAGGTGACACAGGAAACTTCCTCAACCTACCTTATTTCAAAGGTGACATGAGTGGAAGATACGCTATGAACGAAAATGGTGAGTCTTTGACCATGGAAGAGTTCTTCAATTTGGTTTCTCAGAAGGCAATCACACACGACCAACTTCAAAACATATCTGTAAAGCCTTTAAAACAGAAAAAAGCCACTTTTGACGGCCCTCCATGCATCGAAATACTGCAAAATATGGGTATTTTTGAAGGATCTAGGGATGATGTAGTATTTCACTACTGTGTCTATGCAAAGAAGAAGTATGGTCCAGGGGAATGGCAAAACAAAGTTATGGAGTTCAACGCAAACTATTGCAAACCACCTATGAGTTACGACCAAGTCAAAGCAAAAATTGATCAACACGAGAAAAAAGATTACGGATACAAATGTAAAGACGTTCCGATGCGATCTCATTGCGATAGTTCCAAGTGTCGAGTTCGAAAGTTTGGTATTGGTCGAGATGATGTAGAGATGAATATTGCTAATCTTACTAAACTAGAGTCCGATGAATCTGTTTGGCACCTTGATGTTGACGGCTCACGGATCACGGTCACCACGGATGAGCTAATGGACCAAAGATTATTTAGAAAAAAGGTTTTAGAGACACATACCAGTCTTCCGGTGGAGATGTCTAAGCGAGACTATGAGGCTCGTATCAGAGAATTATTAGAAAGTTGTGAGATTATTAAAATGCCAACCGAGGTAACAAAGGAAGGTCGTTTCTATTCACATTTAGAGGATTTTATATACAATCAACACATCACCGATGAGATTGAAGAAGTGTTAAATCATAGTGTTTGGAAGAGTGACGGAAAAATCTATTTTCAGTTATCAAGCCTCGAGCGATACCTTCGTAAAATACAATTCAAAGAGTTTTCAACCACACAAATGGGTTCACTGATCAGGGACAAAGGCGGAGACTCCAAGCAAATGAGAATAAATAAAAACTCGGTGAAGAATTTATTTTTTATACCTGACCCAAAACCTCAGAATGAATCCAAACTCGATATACCGAAAGTCAAAGACAATGTCCCATTCTAAAATAAAAAAGATTTATGGACCACCAGGCACAGGCAAAACGACATTCTTGTTAAATATTGTAGAGCAAGAATTAGAAAAGAACTTGACACCCGAAGATATAGCTTTCGTTGCTTACACCAAGAAAGCCGCAAGCGAGGCTATAAATAGAGCTTCCCATAAGTTTAAGCTCGATCAAAAAGATTTCCGTTATTTCAGAACTATTCATAGTTTAGCATTTCAATGTTTAGGTTTATCAACAAACGACGTGATGAAGCCGAAGCACTATACAGAAGTTTCGGAAGCAATGAAAGTGGATCTTGCACCAAAAGATACACACGATGATGATGGTAATTTTATTCAACAAGATCCTTATTTAAAAATTATTGACTTATCCCGAATAACAGGAGTGGGTTTGTATGAAACCTTTTCTAAGTTTGGTCACATTGTTGGTGGTTGGAGAAAGTTAGAACAGATTGCTGAGTATCTTAAAGAGTTCAAAAAAACTAGAAAATTATATGACTTTACTGACATGCTCTTAGAGTTTAATCTTAGACCTGAAGTATGGCCAAATATAGAGGTATTAATCGTTGACGAGGCACAAGACCTATCGCTCGTACAGTGGCAAGTTATTACAAACCTCATATCAAAATGCAAAAGGGCATACATTGCTGGTGATGATGACCAGGCTATTTTCAAATGGGCTGGTGCAGATGTTAATACATTTCAGTCTTATCCTGGCACTTCTGTCGTACTCAATAAATCCTACCGAATACCTAAATCCCACCACTTCGTGGCATCCAAGATCGTTCGAAATATCAAAGATCGAGTGGAAAAAGAATGGGAAGCTAAAGATGAAGAGGGTAAAGTTGTTACAGTCTATTCACATGAAGCCATCCCTTACAAAGACAAAGAATGGCTCGTCCTCGCAAGGACTAAATACATACTTAATAAAGTTGAAAAGTTCTTCTTGGAACAGGGTTACTACTACGCACGATTTGGTCAAAGCAGCATAGCCGACAAACTTAAACATGCGATCGCTTCTTGGAATAAAATATCCGAAGGAGAAACAGTTAGTTTAGATGGTGTCAAAGCCATGTATGAATACATGAGTTCGGGTGTGGGTGTTCAGCGTAACTTTAAAAATTTAAAAAATATTGATGACAAAGAAAAATTTGATTATGAAAAACTTTTATTTCAACATGGTTTGTTGATTCAAAAAACAGCGACATGGTATCAAGCACTAGATAAAATACCGTATGGTAAAGTGATATATATCCGACAGTTAATGAAAAGAGGAATTAACATTTGGCAAAAACCACAAATAGAAATTTCTACGATACATGGTGCAAAGGGTGGAGAGGCAGACAATGTCGTTTTACTTTTAGACTTATCGAGAAAAGCCGAAGAAGCATTAATTAGCAACCCTGATGATGAACACCGAGTCTTTTATGTCGGAGCAACCCGAGCAAGAAAAGAACTTTGGTTGGTGCGTTCAGAATCAGATCGAGAATACCTGGAGGTTATAAGATGAGAATTGTATATATTGACGGGAAAGTAAAAATATCTTTAATAGAGGAAGAAATGAAAGCCATCAAAAAGAACTGGCCACAACCTATAGAAATTGACAAACGTTGGATACCTTTCTTAGTAGAAGATATTGCAAATGTAAATTTAGAAGCTTGGAAAGATCAATTTAAAGAAGAATGAGTATTCAGAATCCACTTTTTCAACCACCCAGTGAATGGGTTTGTCCTGAGTGTATTGATTACAAAGGACAAAGTCCTGTTGCGATTGATTTAGAAACTTACGATCCAGGAATCAAGGACCACGGACCAGGTTGGGCAACTGGTAATGGTAAAGTCGTGGGTGTGGCAATTGCCTGGGAAGGTTTCAAAGGATACTTTCCAATCGATCACGATGCTCCCGGTAACTACGATAAAAAAGTTTTTATGAGACAGTTTCAAGACATGCTCGATCGTTGTCCTGAAATTGTTTGTCACAATGCCATGTATGATATTGGTTGGATGAGAAGAATGGGTTTACGAATTACTTCCAAGATTTGGGATACCATGCTCATGGCTCCTATCTTAGATGAAAACAGAATGCGATACTCTTTGAATGTTGTTAGCAAAGATTATTTAGGGGAAAAGAAATCAGAAGCTCTTTTATATGAAGCAGCCAAAGAATGGGGTGTTGATGCAAAAAATGATATGTGGCGATTACCTCCGATGTATGTTGGTCCTTATGCAGAACAAGATGCAGAACTGGCTTTAAAATTATATCACGTATTACAAAGAGAAATACTAGCCCAAGATTTAACTCACATTAATGAGTTGGAACACCAAGTCCTTCCTGTCTTAATTGATATGAAATGGAATGGTGTAAGAGTTGACGTAGATAAAGCCGAACAAACAAAAAACAAACTTCTCAAACAAGAATCTGAACTTCTCAAACAAGTTAAAGAAGATACAGGAGTTGCTGTGAATGTATGGGAAGCTAAATCTATATCAAAGATGTTCGATGCGTTATCCCTTCCTTACGCACGGACTGAATTGACGGGTGC
>Ga0208160_1000655_pt1 | contig 15847 bp, 17 predicted proteins | sample CB_VirMetaG_FD_184536 | JGI IMG/M metagenome (GOLD analysis project Ga0208160, IMG submission 184536) | Freshwater to marine saline gradient viral communities from Chesapeake Bay - CB_1504_1 Viral MetaG (SPAdes) (version 4) | ecosystem: Environmental > Aquatic > Marine > Coastal | place: USA... | reverse complement strand
TATTTATATCTACATTTCAATTGGGGTATGATTTGAATGAGCTTCTGAATTCTTTTCGGGGTAGTGGAGCAACTTAAAATATATCCCATTTATAAGAATAGATATTTTATTTTTAAAATATGAACGAATTTAAATAAAGTCAAACAAAGCAATCGGTGACCATAGATATCCCATTTATTATATATATAATTTTGGGATATTTATGGTCATTATCTATAAATGAAATTTAAAACAATGGATATTTATGGTCAATAACACAAATCCCATTTATTAGATCCATCTCGGTATCTATATCCCACTGGTTGTTTTATTTGGTTCATGATATGTTGCTTATCCGCTTCAATTTGTTCTTGGCGTTTCTTCTCCGCCTTCCTTTGTTTTCTTAAAGTTTCATATTTAACAATCGCATCATATTGTGCCTGTTCTAAATCTTCTTTGGTTAAACCAGAGGTGATCTGCGATAAACCCTTTTGTGGTTTTTCAGTAGTTTTAGATTCCACCTCATCTTTTAGTTCTTCCAGTTCTTTTACTTTCTTTATTTTTTTCAATTGATTTGTTTGGTTTTCTATTTCCTTCATCTGTTTTTTTTCTTCTGCGTTTGCTTTTCTTACCGCCATAGCTTTTTCTCTTGCCAGTGCAAGTTTTTGTTTGTGTTCTTCACTCATGGGTTTCCTTGGTTTTTTTTCACCAACCACTTTTTTTGGTTTTTCAATTACAACATCTTCATCAACGATTACCTTCGGTTTATCAACGATTACCTTCGGGGGTATATCATCAAAAATATCATTTTCTTCAACTTTGGGTTTACCCACAATCCTTGGCATCTCCAATTCATCATCCTCCTGCTCAAACGAATCATCTAAATTATCAATCACATCAATATCAAAATCATCTTTCAATTCTAATTTCATGGATGGTGTTTGTTCTTCAAAATTAAAAAGAACACGCGGGGGTTGTTTTTTAGACATATTTATAATAATAGATATAAAATATTTCTAAAAATAAAAAAAAATTACTAAACTTTATTAAAAAATCTATGGATACTAAAATCTATAATAATCTATTAAATTAATAATGAAAAATATCAATATCAATTGATAATAAATTATTATTATTTCTTGGATCACCGCCCCAAGTTATTTTTCTTTCTCTTAATTTCCTCATGTTCTTATTCCTCCTTGCTTTATTAATTGGATTAGTTTCGTATTCAAAAATCTTATGTTTATTTTTTTGATATCTGATTTTCGCTTTTATTTTTGCTTGGTCTGTTTTTTGATATTCACTCATCCTTTTTAAAATTCTTTCTTTGTGTCGCTCATAGGTTATTTTGTCATATACTTTCCTTGATACCCCGACAGCTCTTATTTGATTACAACATTCAATGATATTCATATAGTATTGCTCTCTCTGACGCAGTTCAATTTTTTCATTATATTCAACCTCTTCCAATGTCTTGACTGAATAATCAAATTTATTCATGTCATATAATTCCCAACATCTATGATTGTATAATCTTTGTTTGATAGTTCTATCGGTTGAGCCAACATATTTTAATCCATTGGATTCAATACAATAAACAATTCCTTTTTTCATATCTATATATTATTATATACTTTATTTAATAATCTATTTTTAAATAGTTTATGTATGATTATATTTCTTATCTATTAAAATCTGGGGACTGACGAAAATACAAACAAACAATTGATTGCCCTGTCAAGACAGTTGCATATTGTTCATTGACGTAGGAGAATGAAATATCAAACTCATTGATACTCATTTCACTGGGATTTTGGAGATCAATCCATATAAGGTTATTGGGTTCAAAATATAATCGTCCAGTGCTTTGGGTATTATCAAATCTTGGTAAATGAGCAATTATCTTTGAGCGATTTCCTGTGTGGGCATTATAAACACTTTGTCCAAAGTTATTTAATCTCACAAACATTGCCATTGAAGATGTTAGATTTGGCACAATATCACTTTGATAAATGACACGATTTCCAGTAATACTATTTGGAGAATCCAGAATTGAATTGCTAAATCCCATTATCTGCCTTGCGTTGGCACCATATGTTGGGGCATATAAAGAGGATTGTTCAAGAATTAATACATGTTTTAAATTTGTGCCACCTGAAGCATTCAAACCTTTTTGAACATATCCACCATCAACATTGGGATCGCTCCAAATTCTTGTAGTTTCTAACTCTTGGCATCTATAAGTCCCGGGTGTTAATAGTTCAAGTGTTTCAAACCATCCACCCTTATTGGGAGTTGTTGGATCATAATCTAGTAAAGGCACAGCTGTAAATTCCTCAATCTTTAAAGTGCAATGTTTATCTGTATCATCACTACCAACACACAATACGGGATGAAGACACCAACATGCTTGATTAACTGGTTTAAAATATGTATTGGCATTAGCGGTGCCAGTATATTGGACAACATCTTGCCATTGAGCATCACTGCTATTATATAAAGATACTTTTAATCTTTCACCTTCACTAAAGAACCCAACTTTTGTGAAAGGTTCTCCATCAAGATTTATTCTATCGCTTCCAGCAAAATTGGGGTGTGCTGAAGCATTATTCCAATATTCAATTTCATGTCTTCGTATTGATTTCCCATCGGCAGTATCAGGATCAAAAGCATTATGATAAACAACTAATTGTCCCCGCCAATTTCTCGCAATAGCAAAGTCCATAAACCCATCCTCATTGGTGTCAATATCATCATCATCTATCCATTCATTATAATCGGGCACCCGGTATCCATCACTTGGATTATTTATGTATCTACTTAATCCAACATGCCACTCAACACCTGAAGCATTGGCATTGGCACCAGCACCACTAATATTAACAATGAACGACCCATTGTTTAATGAGAAAGGTTTAGCTCTGGCAATCCCAGCACATCTATCAGCATCTTTGGTTGTTTCTCTTTTGAAAACTCCACCAGCATAACTAAAAATCCCATCATCTTGATCTACACGAAACCAATTCTCAAATCCATTATCGGTGGGGATAGAATTGCCAGCAGGTGTGGATTGATCAAACTCAATTTTATATCCAAGAAAATCTAGACCTGATGCATTTCTTAAAACCTCCACTTGTGCTTTGTCTTTCATATTTGGATGGTATGAAGAACTCCTTAAAACTGCTTGAAGTCTTTCAGCAAAATCATCTAAACTCTTTTCAATCACTTGCCCACTTTCCTCATCAAGCGTCATTGTTGTAATTGCTGGATATGAAGTTGTATCTTTTATTTGAGGAGGCGTCCCATCTCTGTCAAGGATCTCACCAAACCACTGATAAAAACGATGATTATTTCTTGAAAAAACAACTCTACCATCAACATTAACTTTACATGATTGCAAGGCAACTTGTGAATGAGGTGGGAGTTTCATAGTGCTGGGCAAACTATTGCGAAAACTCCAAGCACTATAAATACTTTGATCTTGTCGAAGTGAAGAACCATCTTGCTCCTTATTTGAACAGACTACCAATGACATTTTATATTATTTAAAAATATTTTTTATTTGTAAAGTTTTTTTTTAATAAAAATATATTTGTATAATAATAAATGCCAAATCATGTGAAACCCTTGAATCCAAACACTCCCAATTATAAACAGCCATTTCAACATAAGGTTGAGAAGGCACAAGTAAAAGAGAAAATTAACCCGAATAAAATTTTTGAATTAATGAATGTTAAAAAGAAAAAATAGGTGGTCAAGCAAAGCAGTCTGACCATAAATATCCATTAAAATCTATATCAATCATTGATAATGACCATAGATATCCCAAAATTATATATATAATAAATTGGATATCTAATAAATTGGATATCTATGGTCACCGATTGCTTCGCTCAATCATCCTCACTCCAGCCATATGACACTTCATCTTGTTTATATTTTTCGTCTTTCTTATTTTGGTATGATAACTTGCTGTAAGTTTGAAGTGTTTCCATTTGCTCCCAATCTTCACCGCCCTTGCCATCTTCATATTTATAAACACTTACCCTTTTGCCATCAACATTTACTTTACTACCAACCCCGCTAAATGGAGCACAACCAAATACATTTTTATACATCATACACATAAGTTTTTGAATGCCATGTTCGGTAATAAATGGATTTTCTTCACTCTTACTCTTTGAACTAAATGTTTTTTGATATTCACCCAATAATTCATTTGCTTTTTCATCTTTCATTGGTTTAAATCCCTGAATTGAAAATCTATTTCTTACACCGCATTCGCGTCTTACTTTATCAATAAATATCATTTTACATTGTGAAGTTTTAATCTTCTTGATGTTAAATTCTTCTTTGAGTTGAATTTTTTCTTTCATTTCATTTTTTTGGTGAATAAGTCTGATTAATTCTTTACCTGTGTATTGGTCATCCCATTGTTGAGTTTCGGGATTGTATTCAGTGCCGTGTTTATTATAAAAATAACTTCTGCAATTTAGAAATTGGCTCAGATGATTACTTTTAAGAAATATTGGAGCAAACTCTTTAATCTTATCCTCTGGGATGCCGTAATATTCATTTTTCTCTTTGACAAAAGGTAAGTCCTTATGTATCATACTTATTCTTAATTCTTTGCTTTCTTTTTGAGCTTTGATAAGTTGTTTAGTATTGGATTGAAATACACATGTTGAAACCTTGAATCCACGCTCCTTGATAATCATTCTAAAATGGGCACTGGGGTTTGTTTTATAGCAATCTTCATTATATTTGAACATATTGAATATATTAATGAAATCATTATGTAATTGGTTGATTTCTTGCTTGAGATAGTCAATTTTATTACATATATTGCGACAGTCAAGTGTATCTTGAACACAATCCTCAAAAGTATTGAAGTGACTATCCCGACATTTTTTTCTTGAAAAATAAAACCAAAGTTTTGAGATATTTCTGTTGCGATTGATTTGTTGAACCATATCTTTTGGATCAATAGTTTTTTCACTATATACACAAAACACCGGTCTTTGTCTAACACTATCAAGACCATAAATCACCTTGGGTGAAAATATTGGGATATCATAATCATCTAAATCTAAATTGTTCATAAATTTAGCTTGAGTTTCTCGGTCAATAACAATAATTTTTTTACCTTTTTTATTTTCATGTTGTTCAAGTTCTTCTTTGATTATATGACAATTTCTTGCCTCATCACAACAGACAATAAATTCAGTCTCATTCTTCATCATTTCAATTACTTGTTCAAGTGAAAAAAGTTCTTGAGCTGGTGTGCCTTTATTATGATAGTAATTGTTTTGAATGAAATGAATTTTATCTTTGTCACCGACAGCATTATACAGAAATCGCATCGCTGGGTCGCTAATATCGGCATCAGTCATAATAACATGTTTTGCCTCTTTTATCATTTCAGTTAATGTTTGAATAACAAGCATTCTAATCCCCGAGTGGGTTAGAGTATCACTGCAAAAAAGATGTTTGATGATAGAATTGAACTCGTCCATAAACAATGTGAAATCAGTGAGCCATCCATTATCCAGAAAGTATTTCATTTTTAGAATACTATCAACCTGACAAACATATGACATATTCGGGTCATTGAAACTTTCATAATCATAATATCCACAATCTAAACCATCACTCATAAAAGTTCTGTATTGTTCTGTCCCAAGTGTTGTTCTTGAAACTAGTGAAATAAATTGACCTTTCTTTTTCATGTATCTACGAAAAGAGGTTGTCTTACCTGTGCCTGTATCACTTTTAATAACAAAATATTTTTGATTTTTATCGGAGATTACCTTATCAAAAAAATCCTCTTGCTCTCCATCTTCATTAATCCCAAGCTTTGTTCGTTCAATGTATTCATCGGGATTAATAATGTTGGTGAGAGTTTGTTTGTATTTATAATAATCAAGTGTTGTCCTAATAGTATCTTTTTGGTATGAAGTATTAATAAGAAGATGATTGAATGCCAAAATAGTTTTATGACCATCTTTGATACCATCCCAAAATTTATTCATCCAATCCTCATTACATTCATGTTTGCTCCTTTTCTTGGTATGTTCAAACCACAAATCTTTACGATTTATCTGTTTCATAGCGGTGGTGAAAATTAGAAAGTGAATATGTGTATTGAAATATTTATCATCAAGACCGTTGATAATATGATTTAACATAATATCGGTATAATCATAATTGTATAAACTTTGATCACAACCCAAAATTTCTTCAATTTCTGTTATTTCACCAGTTTTTTCATCTTTCATAATTTTTGATTTTTTGATTTTAGGTTTGCCACCCGAATGATTTTTCTCCATAAATTGAATAAGTTCTTCATTCATTTTTGGGATTTGTTCAAAAGACCCGGCAACATGATGATAAAAATTGTCATTGATAATTGAACCGGGTCCAACAATATATCCACCCTCTGCCCGAACATCAATATTTGTTTGGTCATTTTGAGTTTGAGGCACACGGTGTTCTTCTTGAAAATATAAATGATAACCGCCACTGGGTGTATTGACAACAGGGCACCCAAACATTTGCTCCCACTTTTCGGGACTATCACTGAATTTTTCAAAGAAGATATTTGTTTTACCCTCATTGATATCTTTTTGACAATCAATATCAATTACACAAAGATTATTTTTTTTACCTGTTGGGATTCCAATATTTCTTTCATATCCAGTGCCCCGATATTTAAAATTAAAATCTTTGGCATTACAGATACTTATTTTTTCTTGGTTACTGTCGTCTGTCCATTTACAAGCTGGACGCTTTGAACCTTGAATAAGTTTGAATGTAAAAAACATGCCGTATTGATTATTCATATATTGAATACCACATTTTTTTTCTGGGGATTTATTTTTTTCGCCACTCATTTATTTTGTTTTCTATTATAATCATATATCTTAACTTATCTTTAAATAGATAATCTATAATTTACACAACTTAAGAAATAGTAAAGAATTATTTAATTTTCTCGAAGAATAAAAATCTTAATATAAATAAATGCCAATTTATATGAAGATTGAAAAAGCAACTGCCAAAAATAAAAAATTTAAAGCGGTATTCAGTCATGAGGTGGATGGTAAAATGAAGAAAATAAAAACAACTAATTTTGGAGATGCGAATGCACAAGACTATACCCACCACGCAGATAAAAAAAGGAGAACAGCATACAGAGAACGGCACCAAAAGGATCTTGAAACAAAGGACCCGATGAGAGCTGGTTATCTTTCATATTATATATTATGGGGGGCATCAACAAATATAGATACTAATATCAAAAAATACAAACAAATGTTTAAATATAAGTAATATCTATTGAGTTCATAGAATTGAAGTGACCATAGATATCCAAATATTATATATATAAATTTTGGGATATTTATGGTCAGACTGTCTTAGGTTTTGATTGTTGTTGTTCTTGTTCGAGAATTTCTTGAATAATATTGAAACTTACATTTTTATTTTTTTCAATTTTAAATAAGATAGTTGATTGATCTCCACAATTGGCATAAGATCCATCTGGGTCATGAACACTACATTTTATGGATGCCAGCCTTAGAGGTTTGAGACATGTGAATGCCAAAGAACTTTCACTTCCAAAATAAAAATCCCCATCCCCATTGATTTTATCCACCACACCGCAAATGGGCATTGTTGTATTATTTGTTTTACCGCCGATGAAAGGTGCTTGAGATAAAATATCGCTTCTTATCCCATAATATCCACGAATCATTCTTGTGGGTAAATTATCCGATATGATTTGGATACTTTCAGTTTTTTGAATAATGGGAGCATAATAAGGCACTTGTTGTTCTGTGCCGGGATATACGGCACCTTTGATATGACCGCTCATTGGCATCATGTTGTTATACATTGGAGCACCCCACATATTTTGAACATATACTTTACTATCTGCCTGACCAATTTCTGCGTTGGTTGTGACTAGTTGAAGATTTTTTACATTTTTATTATCTGTCTTAATCAATCTATTATTTTGTTTTGAATTAAATTGTTTATATGAAAAACCTAAAATATTCCATAAACTGCTTTTCCATTCATTCTCGGTTAAATTAAAATCACTCAAAAAGATTCCAGTTGAGCTGTCATATATCCACCACGGCAAAAGGTTTTCATTTAGAGCTAAAGTTTTATGGGTTGCGGGTATCCCAGATATTGGATCTTTTCTGTAAGGTTTCCGGTCGGGTGTCCAATCTTGCATAAGTTCAATTGGGTTTATTTTATAAACAATATCACTCGCAAGATCTGTTTTATCTGGATAGTCGGTAAAATTAGGATCTTTTGATCTTACATCTTGCCCACGATTTAATGGTGTATGTAATCCACTGAATGAAAAGTTTGTTCCATCCCAATTTAATTGTGGTGTCGTTGCTCCAAAATAAAGTTTATTGACATAAGTATATCCATAAGTTAATAAAGTGCTATCTGTTTCAATATTGGGTAAATTATAATCGGCATGACTTTTGTTTGGATCAAAACTGGTTTCAACTTGGGCATAACCCGCATAAGGTAGAATCCAAGATAATCCCGGGGCATTGAAATGCATATCAAACCCAATCTTTCTACCAGCTTCAATATTTGTTGGGACGGGACTTTCACCCGCAATATAAGACAATAATTCTGTATAAACTGGCGTGCCAACACCATTATTTTCGGTTGCTTTAATAATGACCAATCCTTCAATAGTTGAACTAATACAACCATATGAAAATTTATTTTGAGAAACCAATGAAAATGAGGCATTATATTCATAAAACTGATCTTTCTGTTCTGGATCATAATTAATTGGCAATAATAAACTATTTAATATTTTGTATCGATTTTCAGCATTCCAATCTTTATATGTGTAATAACTATGTCCTAACATGGCATTGTCTGGATCAGCATTAGTCATTGAAGCGTTTGACCATCTATTTATATGAACCCATCTTGAATTATTGATATTATCGGCACTATTATAATCGTTATCGGTTTCTTTGAACATATCCCATATTTCGGGATATGTGCTTTGAACATCTATGAAATTTTTAAATTTATCGCAGAAGTCTTTGTTATATGATATATCTAAAACAATATAGTTTGTGTCATTGCCCCAATCATATTTTAATCTAGCACCACCAATCCCCGTATAAGTATTTTGACCAAATACATTGAATTCTTCATTGATAAGTCGTCCTGCTTCATATAAATCTGGTTTATCACAAGCAACAAGATGATATTGAGATAAATAGTCCCATCCTGAAGCATTTGTTGAGCTGGCATTTTCAACATAATATTCTTTAAAAGCATTTTCAATCATATTGAATGAAGTGCCATTGTCTTGTTTTCTAAACAAGCAAGCAACATTGAAGGGTTTATAACTTTCAGTGGCAATGGTTCTGTAATAAGGAGTGGGTGTTTCATGAAATAATGGATCCACGGCATTATGATCATAGCCGTGTGCCCATATTTTCTCTTCATTTATTTTTTGAAATTGTCTTGATATTTCACCTGCTAAATAATCGGGTGAATTAAAACCTTTTGGGACAACAATTTCTTTTAATTCTTTATAAGTTCTGTAAATAGTATTTTCTGGATCTCTTTGACCTTCATTGAATGGTGGCAAGTTTTCTGTGGCATCATAACTAAAATAAGATATATCACGCATCATAATTGTATATCGTTTATTATCATTTTTGGGTTTCATTAATCTTTGATCTTCTTGAGCATCTTCATCTCTTAAATCAATCACATAATACATACTTTTTAGACTGAAATGATCAGTTTCAAAATTAACAAAATGTCTTGATAAACCCGCATCTTCACTATCTCCACTAGACCATTGCTCATCACTGGTATCACCTACTTTATACCACCACTTTCTTGGCAAATGTATATAATTACTGCCAGTGGCAGTTTGATAATATGATTGATTAAAAACCAAAGTATCATCTCTTATATTGATGTTTTTACTTGAAGCATTACATTCGATTGTATCGTATCCACTGGATAAAAAATTACTAGCATTAAGATATTGGACTTCTGTAAAATTAAAAGTTTTTTTGACACCAGTTTCAACTCCTTTAATCTCAATAGTTTCTCCACCTGCTCCTTTTTCATTAATCATGGCACCAAAAACAGATACTTTGTCTCCCGCCTCTAAATGGAGGATATCTTGAAGATTATTTGTCCAAAGAGCGAAATTCTCATCATTACCCGATTTTGCCTCTTCGCTGTGGAGTCTATTACATTCAACAACTTGAATATCTGTATAAGAATTCATATTTAATATATTATATTATTTTTTTTTATTTGATAATTTTTTTATTTATAATATTATAATGGCAAAAATACCTACCGATTGCAAAAAAGAACTTCTTATGAAGATGAAAGAGATTGACCGACTAGATTTATGGGGAGAGCCGGATTGTAAATTATATTGGATGACATTACCCGAAGAGGGTGAAGAATTAACATGTGATAAATGTATTGATTATTTAATTAAAAAATATCCTGTAAAAAAAATATTTGACAAAATTATAAAAGGAGATGACCCATATCAAAATTGACATTGATGAAGAAGATTTAGAAGAAATAATCAGCATTCTTGCCAAGAATGGGAGACCAGATTTAATTTCTGTATTAACTGATACAGAATTTAAACCTCAAAGATTTGTTAAAAAAGAATATTATAGTGATGATGAGGGTAGTGCAACAAGTGAGAGTGAATATGAAGTTTATATTGATGAAAATGGCTTTCAAAGCTTAAAATGATAAATCATTTATCGTAGATTACCTTTGGTTTATTCATCACTCAAATAATTATACATAACGCAAAGATCATATCTTTCAGGATATTTTTCTTGGAATTTATCAATATTATTTGTTTTTTTATAATAATAATAAGAATTACGGGCAATTGCTAAATCCTTATTATTTGAATATTTTTCTCTCCGCTTTTCTTTATTGGATTCATAATGTTCTTTTGCCCTTTGGCGATTTTGAATTTTAAATTCTTCTGTATTTTTGACTTTTTCATACCGTTCTTTATTTCGCTCTTTCTGTTGTTTATATCTGGTAAGAATTGTTTGAATTTCAGTTTCACTCATGGCAAGCATTGTTGTCTATACTATATATATATATCATTTTATTGTTTAAGTATTTTATTTAAAATATTTTTCATATCCTCTGTGATTTCAATATTAATTTTATTATCCTCTTTGGCAAATTGTAATTTTTGGATTGTATTTTCTCCGTGCTGGACACAACACATAATTTTTTGGATTTCAGTAATACCAACTTTACCAATACCTTCAAAAAGATTTTTACCTTCACCCGCACTATTATTGGCAAACTTACAAGAGGCACCAAACCATCTTTTGGTCATCATGATGGTGGGTTCGTGGATTAATTTTTGGTTATCTCCGCAATCAATCATATGGATATCACAGTTTTTATCGGTCATACAGAATAACATTTTATCACTACCAACACAACCTAATTTATTATTTTTTAAGGTTTCATAACTATATGTTAAATATGTTGGGAAGTAGATATCATCGTCGTCCATGAATGCCATAATTTTTGTTTTACATTCTTTAACGAGGTCATTTCGTTTTTGCCCAATTGTTCTTTTTGGTTTATGGGTAATATAATTTAATTTAATTGGATAAAGATGATTTTTAACATCTTCAAGATCTTCATCTTTAATAAATTTATCAGTGCCATCATCGTCAATAATTAAAGTGATTTTATCATGTGGATAATACTGTGCCTTAATATTCATTAAGAATAAAGGCAGAAACTTGCCACGATTAAAAGTTGGTATTAATACGGAGATAGGTTCAAAGTTCATCTTTATATTAATATAACATATAAAAAATTAATTTTAAACGCATAAAATTTAAAAGTAAGAAAAATAGATCAAAGTGACCATAGATATCCCAAATATCTATATATAATAAATTGGATATCTATGGTCACCACCACCAGCCTCTCTTTTCAATTACATATTCACTTTCTTGTTTGTGAATTTCATCCTCTTCAATTTGCTTTCTTATTTCAATTTTTCGGATATACTCCTTGATATGAACTAAATCCTTTTTGATTTCTTGAACATCATCATGAATACTCTCAACGAGTTGTTTGATGGTTTCAACTGGTTTTGGGTTGCTCATATAATTGATTATATATTTTAATTTCAATAAAAAAATATTGATAAAAATAAATATGAGCGATTCGGGACTTTTACAATCGTTTAATATAAACGAGTTAGCTGGTGCCACTGGATTAATCCTTGGGGGCGTTTCAGGTCTGCTTGTTGTGATCTTTAAGTCTAGATGTTATTGTAAGTTTAGAGTTGGATGTAATGATCAATGTTCGTTATGTATGTGTGAAAGGAAACCGCCACCAGATACAATTGTAGAAAATGATACTGATGGAGAAGATGAAAAACAAAAATTAAAAAAAACAAAATCTAAACCACAAGAACCCGAGACGCCGAGATTAATCCCCAAGAAATCTACTGAACCAGAACCAGACCTTGATAAATTAGTTTGAGGTGTCCATAAATATCCCAAAATTTATATATATAATATTTGGATATTTATGGTCAATCAAAATAGAGAATGATTGGGTCCTCTGGAGTAGATCTTCTTATTTTAATAATAGTAAGGTGTTTTGTTTTAACAACTCTTTTTTCATCTAATTCTTTCTGAGCTTGTGGAGATATGAATGGGATGAATTTATATCCAATAAATTTAGGATCATTATTCATTAATCGGCAACATCTTCTTACAGATGGTATATCCCCGAATTGCTTTATGAAATCCATATCATCTTGAAGTTCTTTTATTTCATTATATTTGGTATATTCTAAATCATAATTGTTTTTACAATATTGAATGATATGTTTGCACACCATCATGACATTATTTTTTTCTTTAATGGTCAAAGTTTTTTTTGGATTCACATTTGTTAAAAAATGAATTAATCCATCTTTATTTTCAATTTTATAAAAGTTGTCTTTGATAATAATATTTTGACTTAATAGATTTAATAATTTACTTTGGAGATCTTTTTTATTATCTTGGTGTGAGAAAACAACTTTTAACCCTAGATTGTTAATTAAATCGATAATATCAGTTTTTGAGTGGGACTTATGAATTAACATTTTACTTTATAATATATTTTATTTTTTTAATTCAAACGCAAAAATTTAAAATGTATATTAATATAAATGCTAACCTCGCAAGAATTACGAAAACTTATTCGTGCCCACAATGAATTATCTAAAATTAAAATCGCCAAGGGTGCTACTGCTGACGATATGGTGAAATTAATTGAAGATGCTGGATATAAGGTTGATCATGAAAAGAAAGAGATATCCCCTAAACCCACTAGAGGTAAAAAGATCGTAGTTGGTAAATCTAATCGTAAGGGTATTGTTGGCACAGATGAATTGGCACCAGCCCCCAAGAAGAAAACACCCGCCGAGAAAGAGCAGATGAAAAAGAAGAGGCATGATAATGTAATTTCATATATTATGAAGAATAAAGAAATATTAGAAGACGAACGAATTAAGAATTTACTTTAATCAAAATACTCTTCTGGATAATGTTTTCGGTAGGTTTGAATACACTCGTTTAACATTACGCTCCAAGGTGGTGCTAATTTTATTAATTCTTCAGATGGATATGGGTTGCCGTCCATAACAACATCTATATAATAATCCCAAGTCAGTTGATCAAACTCTTTTAATTCACTCATAACATTGTTAAATTTATTTTTATTTTTTTCAGTCTCTGCTGAAATTCTATTATGTTTAAAAATTAACCCCTTAATGTCATCGGGTAAATTATTAAAGTCTAACATTAATATATATATTAATTTATTTTTTAAGTGTCTGCCGTGACCATAAATATCCAATTTATTATATATATAAATTTGGGATATCTATGGTCACTTCACTTTTCTTTTTGGGAAACACATGAATCCATTGAGTTCATCATTTTCAATTATTTTCAATCTTAATAAAGCGGTCAAGCAATTCAGGAAATTAATATGGTCGCTTTTGTATATTGATTGATTATTATTTTTTCTTCTATAAATGATATTACAGAAATGAAGATATGTTTTGATTTGTATTTTGATTGGGATACCTTTTGATTTATAAATTAATTCTTCGCCCTGATTTAAATAAGCTTGGAATGTTTTTTTCTCCGTCAAAGGAAATGATGAGATTAATACCCCCTTAAAATATAAACACAATGTGCCATTAGATCCGCAATATATTGTCATAATCTGACTTTATTATGATAATTGAAGTATTTTTAAGTAAATAATCTAAATAATACACGAATTATCACTTAAAGTCATTGATAATTTTAAAATTATACATTGTTTTTAAGTCATTTTTATGTAAATATTAAATTATTGCCATATTTGGGGTGTTAATATTGGTTAAATGTTAGATTATAACCTATTTAAACATTAGTTAAGATATATAATTAATATAGATATTAAATAAATGGCAACCCGAAATAATTCTAACACTCAATATATTAACATGAACGCGGAGGAAATTAAATCTTACAAAAAAGATAATAAATTATATCACACATTCTCAATAAAGTTTGATGTTCAATATTTAGATAAACTAAAAGAACATTTCAAAGATATTACAATTAAGAAAAAGGAATTCGGCGTTGATGATGACAAAGTATTTGAAAATGATTTTGATATTATGGAGTTTAACAATCGGGAATGCAAACAATATACATTATTTAATATTTTCGTCGTATGTCCCAAAGAGGACAAACAAAATATATTTCAAATCATCTCTTCAGTTTCAAATAATAATTTTATAAGAAATTTTGATCACCGAAGCTCAATCGAACTTGATCAACAAAAATGTGAATACGGACATTGGGAAACCATCAATCAAAAAGATATTAAATATCCTATTTGTATTTTATCTTTTAGAAGAGCAAATCAATATGGCAAATCACATTTAACTTTATGTCGGTCAAAGATTAAACATTACATTTTTGTTGAACCCTGTGATTTTGATGATTATAATAAATGGGTAAATAAAGAATACGGCACGATTATCCAATGCCCAAGAAACTTTCATGAAGATAATATGGGAAGTTCAATTGTCAGGAATTTTATTTTAGATTGGGCATTTAAAAATCATTTTGATAGAGTTTGGATGCTTGACGATAATATCTCAAGATATAAGAGGTTTTATCAGGGTGTTAAACGAGAAATTCTTGGCAATAGTATTTTCACAACTATTGAAGACTATGTTGAAAGATATGATAATATTGGAATCGCATCTCACAATTTTAATCCATTTATTATTGAGAATAAAAGAACAAATTGTATGTGTCATAATACAAAATGTTATTCGTCAATGTTAATCCCAACTAATAATGATATCAGATTTAGATATAAACACCAAGAAGACAATTTAATATCATTTGAATATATCAATAAAGGATATACAACTTTGAGTTTCAATCATGTTCTCTATGATAAAGATACCTCTGGATTAAATAAAGGCGGTAATCACGAAACGATTTATAAAGTTCAAAAAGGCAGAGATGGCGATGGATACAAAGAACGATATGAATATTTCAAAGCTATTTGCTTTGTTCTTCAATGCGAACAAAAATTAAAACTTATTGAAGGCAAAACTCTTGATGATTTAGTTTCAAGAAGCACAACAATGAAAAGTAAGGAATATCATGCCAAAGTAAATTATAAAGTATTACAAGGCAGAGATAATAAAATTTTTAAGAAAGACAATTATATTGAAATTAAAAATATTCAAGAACTAGCACAA
>Ga0208160_1000654_pt1 | contig 15848 bp, 19 predicted proteins | sample CB_VirMetaG_FD_184536 | JGI IMG/M metagenome (GOLD analysis project Ga0208160, IMG submission 184536) | Freshwater to marine saline gradient viral communities from Chesapeake Bay - CB_1504_1 Viral MetaG (SPAdes) (version 4) | ecosystem: Environmental > Aquatic > Marine > Coastal | place: USA... | reverse complement strand
GAATCGAACCGTGGACGACGAGGAAGAACCGCTCAAAGTTGGCATCCATGTTGTCAAGTTGCCGCCACAGGTGGCCGCTATGCGAGGACAGGAACAGGTCGTTGATGCTCTTGGCCTCGACCAATGCGCCGCCGAGTTGGTAGTCGCCTACAACGAGCGATTGGCGGATAACGACAAGCCCTGCCTTCTCCGCTTTCCGCTCGACGGACTCACACAGGAGGCCGCGTTCGTTTGAGTCAATGATGAGTTCAGGCTTCGGCATCAGTCAATCCCTCCCATTTTGCACCTTTGCTGATATTGTCCGGTCCCCACAAGGGTTGCAGGTTGTCCAATGTCCAACACGCTTTGAACTCAGGGTCGTCTGTTGAATTGAACTCAAACGATGAAATCGGACGAATATGGTCAATGTGCCACTCATCCATGTTGTCCCACGACATACCTTCAACAAACTGTGACTCAAGATGGTGCATCAGTTGAACGGGTGTGTAGCCGACAATATCGAACGTATAAGAGTGCTTTTGCAAATCACGAAGAGTTCTTCTCATCCTCCTTCTCATACGTTGTGAAATAGCATTCTTAGGTTGTGCATACCACGTTTTGAGCCTACATTCCGTAGTGCAGTATTGCTTATTTTTTTGCTCGGTGTAGTACGTGCTATGGCAAGAAACGCAGGTTTTGACTAAGAGTGGGCGTTCAGCAATTTCTTTTGCCTTGCTTGCCCTCCTACGCTTTTTTCGCATCTCGATTACTTCGGGTCGCTTTGCATACTCAAAGCAGTATTCCCGATGACCGTTAGTGTTTTTTTGGTATCGCAGTTTTTGTCTATGCGCAGCGTGTTTCTTTTTGCAAACGACTGAGCATACAAGGCTATTGTGTGCTTTGGGTTGGAACGTAGTTTCACAAACACGACAAATCCTGTCAGGGAATTGTTTTTTGATGTATTTATTTCGACTTAACTTACATTCGTGTGAGCATATCTTGTGAGTGTTGCAATTCGGCTGAAACGACATGCCGCATTCGATGCACTCACGCATTTTGAACCTACATTTCTTTGAACACATTTTGTGTTGTTTAGAGTTCGGCTGAAACGCCGTACTGCATACGATACATTCTCGCATCAACGCGCCCCCCAATATCCCTTGTGATGTGCGCAGGTGGACTTCTCCCACCGCGCCCACGCTTTGCATCGCTGCTTGTTTTTACCGAAGGCCGTACATTGCCATTCTTCAGGAGGGGTGGAGAAGCGACACTTCGCGCAGATGAACGGTTGGTCGTCCGGTACTCGTCGGCTCTTTCGATTCCCTTTTGATTTACAGACTTCACACCACATAGCAGGCATTTAGATTCCTCCTGTCCCATCATAGTACACGCACTTGCCCACGCAGTACCCTTCCTGATAGAGTGTGGCGCAGGAGGCACTTGAGTAGCCGGTGGCTACGATACTTCGCACCTGTTCTTCTGTGCGTGATGTGTCATAGTCCACCCATCCCTGTTGGGCGATGAACGAACAGATGGTGCGAATGTGTTCTTCCTTTTCCCGTTCATCAATTCGCCAATGCGGGAAGAACATGCGCAACCTGTCTGCAAGATAGGTCGCAAAGTGGTAACGCTCACGGTGCGTAGGGTTCCCTTCCCCCATCGCTGCTTGTGCGAGACACGGCAGTACGTGAATGTCCGAGAGTGTAGTAGTAGGTAGGTCAACGGGTTCAAGGTTCATCATTTGAGTGAGCATGGATTCTTTTACTTCAAACTGAAGTGGCTCACTTCCGAGTTGTACATAGCCTGAGTGGGCCTCCATACCCAAGTTCATCAGGTCGTCGTATGAGGCTGATTCAATCAGTTCGCTTGTCAGCGGTACACCCCAACAGTCACGACGAGCGTTGTACGAGTTGGGTATGCGAATCATGCCGCTTGTGTCAAACGCCACGGTAGGGTCATTGCAGCGAAGCACACCAATCTCCCGTTCCCATTCGTTGATGAGCAGGCGACCTGTGTACTTGATTTGAGACAACTCGCCACCTGTTGTGGGTTCAAGCGTACGGTCAAGGGGAATCCATACGTGGAAACCACCGCCGCTAAACCACACGAAGTGCATGGTGTTGCTCTTCATCAGGTGCTTGTGTAGCCTGCGTACCTCATCGTGCGGCTTATCGAAGGAAACGTCCACGCCTTTAGCCTTGAAGTCCTTGCAGTCAAAGTCCATGACGAAGTGATGAATACGCGGAGTGTTGTAGTCAACACGGTGATGCTTCGGTGGTGCAGTTTTGTTGTAACCGTAAGCGGTCATGTACACGTTACCTGAGCCACTCTTACCACGCCAATACGATTCTAACTCTTCGGCGGTACGTACAATGCGCCTCCACCCACGCTCCCCTCCGCTTGGCAATTCAAGCACTTCGCGGGGAAAGTCAATGGGGATAAAAGCCACATCATCACCACTTGTTCATCAAGCCCTCAAGGTCTGAAATGAGTGTGTTCAACACAACGAGTACGTCGTGCTTCTCAAACACATTTGGGGCGAGGGTGTACTGTACGATGTAGTAGTACCCAAGCCCTTCATTATCCTCGTCATAGAAGTCAAGAGTGTACTGCTTCAGCACCGAGCGAACGAACATGCTCCTACCCGGAAGCAAACCCCTCGGTGCGCTCATGCGTACCTGCACCTGATGAGGCGGGGTCACCTCTTCTTGCAGCCTGTTCTCAATATATTCAACGTCATCTTTCATTTATTCTTCCTCCAATGTGTCAAGGAATCTGTCGGTCAACGACCAAAAATCACAATGCTCCTTGTAGGAACACCAATCGCACTTGAGCGATTGCTCTTCAAGGGGTACGTCTGCCTTTGGTTTGCCGAGCCAAGGGTCAGGAGGGAAGTCCATGCTAACGTGTGCTGCAACCAACTTCGTGAGTGCATTCTCCACACTCGTAAGTGTGCGACTTAGCGCACCTTCATACACAATGGCATTGCGCTCACCGTTCTCAGCACCACCGGGGAACTCCCACCCCCAATGTGATATGGGTAGGTACTCACCGTGAGGACTGTTGTTCAAGAACATCTGATAGAACGCCATCTCCTTGCGCATCTTGGGCAGGCCGCTGCGCTCCTTCCACTTGCCTGTCTTCAACTCCATCAGCGCATACGTCCCATGCCCTGTGTTAAAGATAGAGTCAATGAAACCGGACAGGTGAATGGGAATGCGCTCCCCGTCAACCTCGACGTACCTGTTGGCGTGTACGTGTGCTTCCACGGCGACGGGTCGCCAATGCTTCGTACCACCATGAATGAGTCGTTGATACTGCCACTCAAGCCATTGTTGAATCTGCTCAGGCTCGCCAAACTCATACGGCTCAGGTGGGTTAGGAGTACTATGAGAGTAAAACAAATCGCGGGCGGCGTCAGTTTTTCCTGCTTTAAATAAGGTCATGACTTCCTCTTCGGAATTAAAATCAGACCAAAAGAACTCAACGAAATCGTGGACGTTACTGCCGCGAGTCATGGCATCGGTTTGCTCATCAGGGATGCGCAAGAATCGCTTGATGTAGTACTGTTGTGGACACCACCCGAAGTCACCAAGGCTTGACTTAGACACACGCAGAATCGTGCCGTCTTGGTCGTTGGGGTTCCAAGCGTACTTGCTACGTCTGTACCACTCAGCCTCTTCGGTGTGGCCTGTCTCAGCCTCATACTCGTCAATGCTTTGGCGACTATCATCACCTGTGGGGTTCCACCTCATCGGTCTTTCACCTCCCTCATCAGACGCTCAACGTACACGGCTGCATCCATCAATTCCTCTTGTAAGTGCTGAAGCCACGCGAACAGGTCAAGGTCGTTCCTCTCCATCGTGACGCCGTACTTGGCTTTGCCGACTTCAGCCCGTTGCTGAATCTTCTCGCACACGGCGTCTTCAATCTTAGACACGGTTAGCCCTCACAGGTACAGGAAAGAGGCGTTGTTGACTCTCAGGTGTCATGTCAAAGAACTCGTCAAGCGTCGTCTGACGGGTCTTGCGGCCACCGCATTGACAGTAGCGCACCATCGGCTCTCGCGTAGGTGTGTTCATCACTCGTTCCCAAATCTTCCATTTCATTTCATTCACCTACCTTCACATACGTACCCATCACAATTTTGTATATGGGTGCGGAGTTGTCTGCATATGTAATGACAAAATCATCGCCCAACAAAGGCTTCCAATGTTCATCGAATTGCTTCTTTGCGTTAGCGAGTACAGTCTTAGCGAACACCACCCCACGCTTTGACCCGACAGTAACCATGTAACCGACGAGTTGGTTCATGTCTTGAGCATTGAAGTTCCCCTTCTTTACTTCAAACACGTATAGGTTGCCTCCGTTCATGGCTGTCACGTCCATGCTAAGGTTTGTGTCTGTTGATTCTTCGGTCTTCACATCAGACCACACGGATTCTCCCGTGGGCAACTTCACGTCTGACAAGTATGCGGCCAATCCGTCACGAATCAATGACTCGCTGAGATTGTCGTACTCATCGTTGTTATCGGGTGGGTTGAAGAACGCCGTGATTTTGTTGTCAAGGATGGCCGCTGCAATCCCCTTCTTGATAGCAAGCCATTCATCGGTTTGTTGCACGTTGTCTTTCTTGGGTGTCGTAGGAATATGCCCTTCCTTCACAATGAGTTGTCCAATAAGACGATTGAGTGAAGTGTGGTTCTTTGGCCTCCACTCGGTTAGCGGTTCGTATGAGCGATGAACAACCACTCGGTCGTTCTGCACAATGTCAATACCACCACCGTAGGACAAAGCCTTCCACGTTCCTTCTTCGTTCTCAGCACTCATGCCAATGATGAAATCAGCAACGACGTTCTGAGTTACAATCTCTTTCTTCAGGAGATGTACATTTGTACCCGTTGTAGGATGGAAGTACGGTGGATGAATCGGAGGCACATGAATAATTTCAGGTTGATTCTTTGCATTCAGAAGTGGTTGTCCTGTGTGAACATCAAACTCTTGAATTGTGATGCTGCCCCCGTTGCTCAGGAAGTTGCCATACCTGACACCGAATGATTCCTTGAGCGTAGTAATACGTTGTGCAGCAAACACATTCAACATGACGTTCATTGAAATCTCCGTACCGGTGTGACTCCAAGGTGGAGTAATACCTGTGTCAATATGAAGGGTGTTTCCCTCATATCCTTCAACTGCAAAACAATCAACGCCATCATAGGTCAAGATGTAATCTAACCCTGCTGCGATGTTCATGTTGCCAAAGTAGGCAATTGCACTTTTCATACCAACACCGTGTTCATTGATGCCTTGGTTCGTTCGTGCCCCTACCGCGAAGGCTTCAGCGAGTTCATTTATGCTGATGCCGTCACCGTCGTCAGTCACCGTGACGTTGTGAATGGCTCGCATGCCATCATTTTCAACATACAATTCAATGCCGATTTTCTTTGCGCTAACGATAGCGTTGTCAACCAATTCATGTAAGGCGGTGTAAAAGGTAAAACCGCTCTTTGACATGGTGTTTGCCATTTGTTCGTTATTGCTCTTCATCTCAATTTGTTGTTTCATTTTATCACCACATTTTCACAGGTACACGTTGTGCCGTGAGAGCATTCAAGTCCCAACCAAGCACACGATAAACGCCTCCAATCTTTTCAGCAACCCACTTCTCAACAGTAGTACTCCACGCAATGTCGTACCCCTTCAGGTCAAGCGGCTCGCCACGCTCGTTCTCACAAGCCATGACAGGAGTATAGGGTGCGCCCTGTGGCACACCATCAACGTACACCCATCGTACGTTGTCACCTTTGAGGAACTTCGTACCATGATGCTCATTGGCATAGATGCCTGCTCGCGCAGGGTTCGGCACACTCCCCTTGACGTAATCCTTCAGGGCATTCTTGATACGTCCTGAAGAAGCAACATCACTAATGTCGTGTACTCCTGTGTAGGTTTCCTTGATGCGAGGACGCAGGGCTGCGTACACATCGGCTTCATCTGCACCGGTAGCAATCATCTCAAACATGTCACTAATCAGTCCCTTCGCAAACTTGGGAGTGTCCGAACGCTTCGGTGCGTACCCTGTAATCTTCATCTTACCTTTCTCACTCGGAGGCCACGATATCACACCGAAGTTCATGTTCTTCACTTCGGCGGTGAACCAATAGGGAAAGTATGCTTCCAATTCAACGTCAAGGTATTCCATACCCAAGTCTTCCTGAGCAACCTTCGTGAGATGTTCAGACAACCATTCAGCCTTGTCTAAGGGAACCTGAATGTAGCACGAATCTGTGTGACCCGCAAGCCCACGGTAGCCCTGTGCCTCGCTTTCTTCGACAAGCATGCTGATGGACTTGCGCCCAAGGTACGTTGTGGACTCAGCGATAGCCTTGGACACCCACCCACCTTTCAGCATGGACATACCACACATGCCGTAAATCGCATTCACGCTAACCTTGACCGCCATTTGCAGCATGTCGTACCCAAGTTTTTCATCAGGGTCATTCGCTTCCTTCATCAGACGCTTGTACTCCTTACGCAAGGCAAGCAACTCGCGCACAACCAAAGGCAAGATACCCTCTTTGCTTTGGTCCCAATGATACACACCACCCGTACCCTCGACAATCTGACCGCTCTTCTTGTCAACCTTCGGAGGTACATTGAGTGTGAGAGTATGTTCGTTTGGCTCATCCACTTGCGTAGTGAAGCAAAGGTTGGCTGACAACATGATGTTCGGGTACAGGGATGCGAAGTCCACCAAGGCCACGCCTTCGTGTCGCCCCGGTACAGGAGGCATGACCCACGCCGCTTCGATTTCATTGCGCTTCTCTTTCCACGTCGAGAGTGCTTTCAGTTCAGTACGACGAGCAATGAGGCCACGGAAGTATCGGCTGACGTTGTGGGTGCTTGCGAACTCCACACCGGCCACACGCTGCAATGCGAGATGAAAGTCGGTACAATGCAACTTCTCATCACAGTCACGCAGCAGCGTAGTGTCCACCAAACAGTAGTCCACGAAGTCGTCGTAGTATTCACTCCAACCGTTGAACACAGTCATGCCTTCGATGGTGTTTGTCAACTTAGCGCCCAAGCCAAGTTCCTGTGCCCACCAATCCAACTTGCGCGACTCAGCCTGACCGCGCCCGGACTTCTGCCACACGCCTTCAAATCCGCTTCCACTTGTCCACGGTGCAGCGGTGTCAAAGCACAGGCGACCCTTGATAGGTTGCGTTGTTGGATTCCCCTTGAAGTTTGCATACCCAACACCACTCTTGGGAGGATAGAAAACACCGAGGGGTGACATGTCCTGTGGAGTGTGCAGCCTGTCGTACAACTTCGGCAGGTCGGCCCAATGCCCTGCGTGAGCAATCAGCATGTCGGGGTCACGCTCACGCAGGAAAGCCATGAAACCGTCAAGCATCATCTGCTCGCTGATGAAGGTACGCAACTCATACCCATCGTATCGGTCAATCCATTCCGTCTTCGTGATGCTATTTGCATTAGATTCACGACTCCAAGCAAACACAACAGGGTGTTCGTAGTCGCTATCCACAACTGCAATAACTGTGATTTCACCCTTCTTGTCCACGTTCCACTCCATATCAAAGTACCACTTGCGCGGGTGAAACTCAGGGAAGTCGTGAACACCGGGGAACATGTTCAGCAGTACTTGGTCGTGGTACTGTACATCAGCCTCATATGTCCACCCTTGACACTTCTCACTCAGTTCCCAAAGCGTGTTGGGGGAAGACACCGTGACCTTCCACAAGTCATGTCCGTCCACGCCTCGCGCCACGACGTTTCGATGCACTACGGCGTTTGCATTGCGTAGGCGATTCAGCACCCATTGCGGTGCGGATTGACGGACCCAACAGAAAGGCGTGACGTACCCATCGTCTTCAGGGTACAAGTATCGCTCCTTCAGAACCCCATCAGACCCACGTGTACGCAGGTACAACACAGGTGCATCAAGCGCGGCGTCGTTGAACCAATCAACAATCACAACTCAGCCTCCTGCACAATCACAAGCAGTACCGAGTCTTGCTCAAAGATGAGTGGTGCGTCGTCGCCCATGTGAACGGTTGCCACATCGTCATCAAGGAGTGCGAGGCATTCCGGTAGCCATTCACCGAAGAACGATTCAACTGTCTTCGCGGGGCCGTCTCCATCATGTACCTTCACGGTTGAGAAGATGCGTCCACTTGATGCCTTACCTGCGACGATACCGAACTCACCCTCGCCACAATGGATGCGAGCCTTGTACTGCGAATCCTTAGCAATGAGTGACTTCATGCCACCAAGAGCGATGAGGTCAGTTGTCTCCATCTTACCATGTGCGCTCAGTTCGTAAGAGCCGAACTGTGTATGGTTGGACTCAAAGAACTTCGATACAAGGCGTTCCACGATTGGTGCTTTGTTCGCTGACTCAATGTCATCGCTGCTTGGCAACTGTAATTTGTTTGACCCTGATACAAGATGAAGGGGCTTGGTAGGTCCAACTTGCCGGAGTACCACACGGTCGGCCTTCGACGCCTTGAGGAACTTCGACAACTTCTCAAGTGCGATGATGTGCAGCGCACCTTCTTCCTGTACATCAGCAGGCAATGACCGCTGCACGTAGTAGTGCGCATACGCCACCGCCACCGATATACGCGCACCCGCTGCGACGATACGCAGGTCGGGTAGCCCCTTGGGGAGTGAACCCAACAGGGCCGTCAACTCCTTCTTGTCCAATTCAATCTTGCACATTGTATCACCTCGATGTTGTGTGGTCGGGGAGGGGACGGAGCAACGAACCACCGGACCCCTTTGCACCTGCCGAAGCAGGAGGAACACTTCTCCCCTCATTACTTGCAAACCGACCTCACAGCAGCCCCCTGTGCGAGCATCACAGTTCCGTGTACAGTTCGGGAAGCCCGAACCACACCGGTTCCTCATCCGCCTTGGTCGTGAAGACGACGCGCTCTTGGTCTTGTAGTGCGGGATTTGTCTTGCACTTGACGAAGCGAGCCACGTAGTTCGTTGAAGCCACGTTGCCACTCTCGTCCTTCACCTCAACGGCATCCATGCGAATGATGTTGGGAATGTAGTTCGTCGTCTTCTTCTCCCAATCCGGTCCTGCCTTCTTTGCTGACTCAGGACCGTAGTAGTTGCCTGTCATCTTTTCGTGAGTTTCCCAATAGACGGAAACGCCGAGGCGCACAAGGTCACGCGAGAGTTGTGTAAGTTGATGGAAACGAGTGTTGCGAATAGCCCAACTCGCCTGTGACTCAACCTTGGCTGCACCTTGCCCATCTGCTGCTTCGATGCCGTCAGCCGCGAGGCCAAGGTCAACGATACGCATGTTGTTGGTACAGATTTCAAGCCACGAATCCACGCCGCTGATGAGTACACCCCACACAGGCTTACCTGCACGAACTTCAGAAACAATGTATTTCATGATGTTCATGACACGCGAGTGGGTTGCGTTGTAGTCGTAGGCCGTACGGTCGGTTGTACCCATCGCCCACGGATTCCACGACACGATGTTCTCATCGGGGTGGATAGCCGAGGCAAGCATGGACGAACCCATGTCGAAGTCAAGAGCGTGAAGGATTGCTCCCTCAGCCTTGTTGGGGTCGTTGCCGAAGGCGTCCATGACGATGCCGGATTTGCCCGTACCGTCTGCGCCCCAAATGCCAACGAACCGATGCGTCTTGGTTGCGCTGCCTTGGAGCAGTTCTTGCTCCTTGCGCAGCGCAGCAAAGGCGTCCTGCTGTGCAGGTGCGCTTTGTGCCTTTGTCACCTTGACCTCACTCGGCTGCTCAATCTTGTTTTCTGCTGCTACTTTTTCCCATGCACTCATTCATCATCACCTCATGCAAATTGTCCAAGTCCCGTATCGCCACCGCTTGCACGGCGACGGGCACGGCGCGGGTCTGCGTACACGCCGAAGACAGTCATCTTCGGAGTGACAAGCCCATCGCGGTCCTTCAGGCCGACGCGACCAAAGACAATTACAGTTGACCGTTCAGCGTACTCAAAGCGGTCGTCGCCCCAACCTGCCGTGAACGGGGACGTTTGGTCACCGATATGGCCGGGAATCCAACAGTCAATGTCACCGTGGATTGTGGAGGAAACAGTCAGGTTGTAGTTGTAACCCGCAGGGTCATACTCGCTCTCCCGTGACTCGCTACTCAGGCGAGACACAGTACCCTTCGTCAGCAGGAGTGGACCCCACGTGATGCCGTTGTTGCTTTGCTTACCCGACTCGTAGGCGTCCTCCAAGTCTTCGATTGAAACAAACAGGTCATGCAACTGAGTGTTCGTCAGGTATTGCATGGGCGACAAGGGAAGTTCAAACGAGTAGTCGGGGCTGAAGTCAGCGTATGTGTTCAGCACGTCCTTGAATGCATCATTCGCATTTTCCTTCGGTGGCTTCACCGTGATGCGGCATGGTCGTCCAACATCGAGGCGCATGTCTGCAAGGTCGTCAGTCAGGTCCACACGCCACAGTCCCACGGAAGCGTTCTTCGTGAAGTCTCCTTCTTCCCCACCGAGGAAGTAGGCGTATCGTCCCATCGTCACGTTTGGAGAGGGGTCACCGGAACGGGTTGTGAGTGCAAGCCATTGGTCACCATGCTTGATGCCGTATGGGGGTGCCTCGCTTGTTCCGAGTGACTTTTCAGCGGAGGCAGAAGTCAGCATCCACTCTCCATTTTTCTTTGAGTACACACCCATACGCCCGCTGCTGATAGCCTGCTCAGGGTCTTGGTCGTACTGAGACAAGTTCCATCGAATCAGGTTCGCCAAGCGGTCAGCCTTCTTGTCGTGCTTGCCGACGAAGACACCAACCCACTTTGCGCTGTTGGCGTTGCTGCCTGAACCTTCACGGCGCGTTTGCACGAACAACTGTTCGGCCCAATCAACCAACAGGTCTTCGTCTTCCGAAGCCCAATCAGTACAGGAGTACTCATTCTCAATGTACTTCAGGTATTCAGCACGTGCTTCATCAACACCCTTACCCGTGCGCTCAGCGTATGCCCTGATGCGCTCAAGTACAGGGGTGGGTAGGTCCGTAGCCGCAGCAGCCTGAACGAAGCCGTTGTTTGGTTCGTCCGGTACTACGGTGTGGTCCAAGTATTCATCCTCGTTGTTCCATTCTTCATTCATTTCTTTCAACCTCCTTTTTCAATCGTGCTACAAGCACGTCCACAAAGGAATGGAAACTGCCGAGCCATTCGTTGACTCGTTCAAACATACCGCCCCACACATAGGTCACCGCAAATGCAGTTTCGGGGTCATCATCAAAATGCCCGCGTACATGCTGATGGAATTGCTGCATGAAATAGTACAGACTCGCAGAACCCTCGGCCTTCTTAATCAGATGCTCGCGTAGGCTATTCCACTTGTGTGTGGTTAAATCATTCCACCATTCATCGTCGTTGCTCGGCGCAGCGACATAGTGAGAGAGGGAAAGTGGATTCTTCGGAAGAGTCTCAAGGAATTGAATGGCCGAGCGCATGTCACCGTTGAACATCTCCATGACGCTAACGTAATGCTCGCTCCACTCCACAGGTGCGCCACATGATTCAAGCGCACGTAAGCGTTCAGCACCCGCTAATGAGTCCACGGGGTCAAAGACGTACGTTTGGCAACGGCTGCGAATGGCAGGTGAAATCTTGTCAAGGTGGTTGGTGGTGAGGATGAACAGAACAACACCCGCGTACTTCTCCATGATGCCACGCAAAGCGTCCTGCGAGGGGCCGGTTAGCCCTTCCGCTTCATCAAGTACGCCTACCTTGCGCTTGACGCCGAGCGCACTCACGCGAGCGAACTGCTTGATTTCATCACGAATGTAATTGATGCCACGGTCGTCACTTGCGTTCGTCCACAACAGGTTCATCTCGTTGTAGGCTTCACCAAGCATGGTGCGAGCAATGGCGTTAGCCGCACTCGTCTTACCGACGCCGGGTGGCCCTGCGATAAGAATTGCAGCAGGGTATTCCCCTGTCTGCGCCCATTCACGGAAGTGTTCGCGGAACGTGGGTTGCCCCACAATATCCTCCCATGATTGGGGCCGTAGTCGCTCGCTCCAATTTGCCATCTTTCTCACTCTCCTTTCCCTTGGTTGGTTATATACTTCGACAAGCCGTCCAACGATTCTGCCCACTCCACAAACGCATCCCATCCCTCTTTGGTCTTGGGCATGGGGTTGTCGAGTAGCCACCCACACCGCTCCCATCCACTTTTGTCCGTGAGCAAATCTGAGTACGGGGCCACGAAGGTGTGCCATGCGAGGAAGTCTTCCTTCCCTCGCATCCTCATGTGCTTCCCCTCATTCATGGGTAAGTTGTTACGTTCTGCATATGCTTGTAGGAATGCTTTCTGTGCGTCGGTGAGTGAAAGGAACTCAACTGTGGGACGGGCACGATACCCGAACCCTTGGTTCCATGTCTCCACGGTAGGTGAGAAGCGCACCTTGCACAAGACGATACCAAGTGCAACATCAAGTGTACTCATTCGTCTGCCCCCGTCATTAACATGTAATCCACGTACTCGTCCACGTCGCCCAACCCTGCGTCGTCAATGACTCTTCCGAAGGTGAACACCCAATCCTTTGACGGCGACCATGTATATACCACGTCACACACAATCGGCTTCTCCAACTTCTGATGTGCGCTGCCGCGCTGAAGAATCACTCCGTTTTGTTTCAGCCTGCGGAGAAGATTTGGTGTCGCTGATGACACAGAAACGGATAGCCGAGTGTGGATAGGCGTCAAAAAATCACCATCCATCACGGCTAAATCAAACTGATAGAACTTTTCGCCCTGCGAAATAGCGGTGTCTGCTCCGACAATCGCCACACGAAGCGTCTTCGTACCACGGGTGTACAGGTAGTGTGAACCCTTACTCTCAATGAGTAGCGCAGGCCTGTCGTAATCCACCACGTCCAACCACTTCGTTGCTTCACCGAAGGACACCTCATCCCCGCCGTCGAGCGTACTGCATGTGTTGCTTCCATCAGTCCACAACCATGCTCGCTCCTGTCGTTTGAATGGATTCGATATAACGAAAGCCGTGAGTTGGTCGTTGACCGTACCATTGCGTTCACGAACGTACACGGTGTCATAGTAGTACAGGGACTTGGCATCCTTGATGCGCCACATCTTGTCGGGCTTCCCTTCCTTCCACGCCATCAGGGGTACGAAGGAAGGCAACTCTTTGTCCTCGTACAGACGACCGAGAGCAATGTCAGCGGGTGTGTCACCATTGCACCCTGTTTTGAGTTGCAGGAAGTTACGAAGCCGACGCTCGTACATGCCCCAATTGTGCTTCAGTAACCATCTCCACACCACGGGTGCTTGTCGGTCTGTGAGTGCTTGAGCGAACTCAACTAAACCGCTGATACCTTCACGGTTCCATTGTTCAACTAAGCCTATCAGTTCATCAGTCGTCCACGCATTGTCCCCTTCAGCCTCAAGAGACAACACTTCGTACAGGTGTTCACCGTTAGAAACTTCATCGAAAACATAACGGTCCACTCCTAACTCTTCACACATTTTTTGTTTTACATGAGACTGAGAATACTTCAAAGTGGTTTCACAAAATACGAAGTCGTACAGGCTACGCATCTCCATGTAGTTCCAATCGTCGGTGTTGAATGATTCAAAACGATTCGGCATGCAATGGAGAGCCAAGCATGCTTTACTCAGGTTCACCATCCACTTCCTCTCCCTTACGTCGTCGCTCTTCTTCGTCGTTAGCGATGTGGTCGAGTGCCTCAATCAAATGCTTCAGCAGTTCTTGTGCTTGTTTAGGTGTCAAACGAATGCCTTGTCGGGTTGCTTCATAGTCATCGTCTGTGCGGCGGAAGGCGCGAATGTCAATCCAATTACGCCCGTTCCATTTGAGCCACGAAGCCTTCAGACGTACTCGCGCACGTCCCTGCTTCTGCGTCTTGGCATCGTCGCTCCAATAGACGCGAGAGAAACGCTTGCTCATTCCTCTTCGCTCCGCTCCACCACCGTACACACAAGACCCCACAACCACGGCGGGGCAAGGTGTCCTTCAACAGAACCACCCATAATGTGCAAGTCATCCACCTCGTCAGCCTCCGCCATCTCCTTCAGGACATGTCGCGGCAACGCATGGTAGGTCTTGCCGTTCGGTGCGGTCCATCGCATGAAGGCGTCGTCACCTGCAAGCAGTAGGAAGTCGTCAGGTTCCATCACAATTGTTTCATGGCATCCACCGCAAGGTAGGTTGCTTGCCCAAATCTGAATCGTGTGTGTGCTTCCATCAGACAGGGGTGCATCCACGGTGTCAATGTATTCATGTCTTACATGGGTGTAGTCGTTGTCCATGAGCAGACGGTCACAATTGGGACACTTCCATGCCTCAGCGAGTGCCCGCTTACGCTCATGCTCTTGTTGCGCTTGCTCCCTTGGGTCGAGTGGGGGGTCAACGATTTGATAGTTGTCGCCTTCCTCAATCGTGTAGCCACACGCCTCAAAGAGCATCTTGAACTTCTGATGGAAGTCCTCAGCATCGGGGTGATTGTACATCAGCATGAGCGCGTAGGTCTTCTCACCCATGCGCCTGTACTGTACGCCCGTACCTTCGGGTGCCCAAATGCCACCTTCGGGAATCTGTGCGAAGTGTTCCTTCGCCCACGCCATCGTTTCATTGTCCGGTTGCCACTCCATTGTCCTCACCACTTGTCACTTGTTCTTGAAGGTGTCCACAGTCACGCCTCCGTGAACTCCCAATAAATGTACTCGTCTGTTTCAATGACCGCCTTCAGGTTCGGATGGTTGCACGAACACCACTCGTTCTCACACTTGGGTCCGTGCGTCATGCGCTCACCTCAATATGCCATTCCGACACACCGTGGTCGAACCACGCTGCTGTAATGCGGAACTTGCCCGTGTAGTTCTTGCAGAACGAACGGTGCTTCCTCGCGGCCTCGCGCACTTGCTCCGCGTTGTCGAAGTCGCCGTTCTGCGAGCGCACGGCGAGAACGCACCCTTTCACGTCAATGCGTAGGTCGCACCCGCAACACCGGGCGCTGCGAACGTAGTCGCTCATGCGCTCACCTCACAGGTGCAGTATTCGTCGGGGTCGTGCGCCTTGCAGTAAAGGTGGGTGGTCTTCCTATCGAGAAAATCCACCAACATTCCCGAGCAGGCGTTGCAGAACGCCTCGCCTTCAGGCATGTGGTAGTCCTTGTCGCACTTCGGACAGGTGTAGCATTCGTATTCCTCCGTGCATTCGCTGTAAGGCAGGTTGCAGCCTCGGCATACGTCGCTCATGCGCTCACCTCCAATTCGTATTGTGAATTGAGAATTGAAATCAACTGCTCGTTGTAGTCATGGTCATACCAAATGGATGCATCTTTCAACGCCTCCCACATTACCTTGAAGTGCTTCGTTTTTGGAACGGCCTTGCTCACGGCGTCGTTGATAATGGTGATATTTTCATCATCAGTCTTGCTATTGTCCCAATACGGCACGTCATCGCCTTTCGAGCCTTCTTCAAACAAGAAGTCAGCGACTCTCTCTATCATATCGGTATAGCCCATGCAATGGGTCACATAATCCATCATTACATCTTTCACATCGTTTTCACTCATGCGCTCACCTCCCACCATGCAGGCGGAGTCGTATGCCGGTAGTGTACACCACCGGGACTGTTTGTCTTGGACTGATAGTATCGGCGGTACGCAACCACAGGGTCGTCGTGCTTGTACTCATCAGGCATGGCTTGAGCAAACGGTGTACGCGCACCAACAGGAACGACGTGAAACAACTTTGCCATAGCCACGATAGGTTCCTCGCATGCATGCTGCTTGTTGAACCGAATACGGTATTCGTTGCATTGTGCAATGCCGT
>Ga0208160_1000653_pt1 | contig 15861 bp, 30 predicted proteins | sample CB_VirMetaG_FD_184536 | JGI IMG/M metagenome (GOLD analysis project Ga0208160, IMG submission 184536) | Freshwater to marine saline gradient viral communities from Chesapeake Bay - CB_1504_1 Viral MetaG (SPAdes) (version 4) | ecosystem: Environmental > Aquatic > Marine > Coastal | place: USA... | reverse complement strand
TATTCAAGAATTTCTCCACCAATCGAAATCTTTTTCCACATAGCAGGTTGTAATTGTTGTTTACGTACATTAGCTGGAGTTATAAACCAATATGGCTGTGATCCCCATCTAATAGACACATTACCGTCCCTAGCAGTGATCATATTAACTGCATGGGCGTGAGCCATAATTTCCGAACATGTTTCAATCATTATTATGTAGCTCTCCTACGAACGTTTAGAGTTGAATAGAAGTCATATTTCTCTCCACAAAGAATTTGGGAGAGCCGAAGCCCTCCCAAATTGATTAGGCAACCTCAGCCATTTCCAGGGCAAGATCAAGAGCATCCTGCTTCTTCTTCACTCCAGCACCGAACCAAGCATTGTTCAAACGATTGTCGTCAGTGCGACCCATTTCGTGATCAACGTAGTAGGTAACACCGTTGTACAACTGCCAGAACGTACCTTCACCAAGCTCTGCTCCAGGCTGCGTATCCAGAAGCTCCAGAATGTTCTTAGCGCCCTTAGATTGCTTCTTACGCTTCGCTTCACCCAGGACGGGAAAGAGACGCTCCAGATACTCTACCTTACTTTCTTCGGTGAATCGCTTAGTAGAAATGAACTCTGCCATTTCCTTGTAGGTATCCATCTTGATTTCAGCAAGCCCCATCGTCTCCTTGACAGTCTCGGCATCAAACTGGACACGGTGAGAAACCTTCGTGCCGTTCTTCGTACCAGAGCGGAGAGAAACCGTGAGAGTGTTGTTACACACCACGCGAATCGGAGTCATGCGAATGTCAATGGACATTCCGTATTCATGCGGGTTAGAGAACAGAAGAAAGTTGTCCACCCGATCACGACCACCGAAAAGTTCGAAACTATCGGAGACCTTCGCAAGTGCCCACACACGCTTACCATTCAGAAGTGAACCGGCTGTGTGCATTTCCATCGCGCCAGCCATCACGAAGTCATTGAAGAATTCGAAAGCTTCGGCGTTCTGAAGAGGATTCCAATCGTTGCCAACCACATCTAGAACTCGATTGTCAGAAGTACGGACTAGCGCACTTTTACCAACATCAACCTTCTCACCAGCAACTTCGGCAAAAGCGGGAATCTTCTCTACCTCCCAATCAAGCCCAGCCTTTTCAAGCATCTGCTCCGGAGTAAGATCCGCGGGAACCTTCACACCAAGACCGTGCCACGGAACTTCACCGGCCCATGCCATTGATTCAACTGCTGCAACCATAATAATTCTCCTTGTTTTTCACATCATCAGTTTTAGTATCATATCAAACTTGACAGGGATTGTCAAGCATAAAAATTGCGTCGGAAGCGATTTGTTTCCTTACTTGCACGTTCCATCAACTCTGTCCAATCGCCAGTTTCAACTGCCCGCTTGATATCCGTATTTCGCATTGGTGAAAATACTTTACTAGTTGAACTATTCATAGAGACCTCTGTAGTGCCAGAAATCATCGCACGATTTAGCATATATTCACCAGACTTGATAACACGAGGCATTTCAGATTTTCCTTTCAAGCATAAAAAGAGTTTTCAGGAACCTTTTCGCGTAACGAAAAAACCTTTCTTGTTCTTATACGTTGCCTTTAGGACACTAAATCGGCGCCCTGCTCGAATCAGACTGATAGGGCACCGAGGCGGCTTTTCGACTGCGACGAAGAAACCCGGCCCGTTGGGAACAAGATCACTCCAAGGATATTTGCTTGTCTTTCCTGCCGCGCCACGACCGAGTTGAACTTTGCCAAAATCGCGAACTGAAACCATTTCATAGTTAGTCTTCATAATACAAGTTCCTTTTTTCACATCATCAGTTTTAGTATCATATCAAACTTGACATTTATTGTCAAGCTTTTTCAGCGATTTTTTTTCCAGAGTTTTTCCATCGCCTGAAATATACGTTTTGTATGTGTGTTTGCCTAATTTAACTTTCATAATCTATTACCATCACTTTATCTTCTCTACCAGGTAAAGTAAATGTATTTGCGTATGCCATTGCTTCGTTGATGTCGTCAAACAGCACAGGACGCAAGTCAAACATGCCACACTTGCCGTTGTCTTCTGTTACAAAGATCCAGTCGTCTTCTTCCGAATCAATGCAAATCATTACTGCCCATTTGCTCATCGCGGCACCGTAACTGATTCTTTTGTGTTACAATTAATACGACCGGAATTAATTTGTGTTGCGCTCTTCATAACTATACTCTTTGCGATTTCATTCTCCAAGATTTTTTGACTGTTCGACCAACCAATTACCTAGATCGGCAACGTGATGGGGTTGTTCGAACAAAATAAAGCCCGCAAGGATACCGAGCAAAAACCAAAATACACTATTCATTAGATTTAATCCCTAATTCCAAAGGCTTTGATAGTACTTGCCAAAGAGTGTGAAACCATTACTAATTCTTTCTTCATATTGTTTACGTCCTTCCCAGTCTATTTCTGCCGTGTGATTCTCACCAAAAACCATTTCGCTGCAACCGTTTTCTAGTTTCTTCCAACGTAAGTTGTAATTGCCAGTTCGAAACTTCTCTTCCCAGTTTTCATTAGCACCGCCATCAAGGCTTTCGAACGCAAAGATCATTTCGTCTATTATCCAATTCCAACGCTCAAAAAACTTGTCATCCGTAGTACCGTCTTTGTTATAAGCCGCTATTTCTTTTTTGGTAGGACGAAGGTCTTTCGGAACATCTTCGTAGTCTACTTTCGGAGCACCTTTTTGCTTTTCTTTTAGTTGCTTTAGCATAGGGCGCACGATGTAGCCCAGTGTAGTATTCATGTCCCAAGTGTCCCACGGATCAATTCGTACACTAATTGTACGTTTTTTCTTTGAGTGGATCCAACTTAGAAAACGATATAGAAGTGTAGTTTTGCGTCCATCGCTAAATATATCATACACTTCTCCTACTTCAGGTTCAGTTTGAACACTACCATAAGCAAGATATTCACCAAATTTATGAACAGTAGTACTATCGTTTTCGTCTGGCACCCAAAACATTAACGTTTTAGCCAACTGATATGGTCCGTACCAGCTGGTATAATTACCTATTTTTACTTTCATTTCTTATGTTTCACTTTTCGCGTATACGCTTTAGGATTCTTTTCAATCCGTTTGCGATACTTCGGAGTGCGAAGGTCTTTCGCAACGAAATTACGTTTCATAATTATACTCCTTGAGATTTTTGATCTGCCACTTTTCAACGACTGGCACCCCATATTCATCTTCATTGACCACCACATAAGCGACAGTCTTCTTTACCAGCGCGTATCGAACTTCGCCAAGACCGACAAAGATTTGGTGCGGAAAGTCTGGAAAGATCGGATAATCAAGCCGCTCTGCAAACTCGAAAAACTGCCCGTAATCTTTCTCCCGAAACTGCCCGAGAACCGCGGGGTCTTCACCAATCACGCGCCGATCATTCGTATACGGGGCAAAAGCCATGTCAACCTCCAACAGCGACAGTAACAGTAACCATAGTTTCGGCGAGCCGCTTGGCTTGATCAAAAGTCTTGAAGCGCCGCATGTAGTTTTTTGCGACCCAAAGCTCAAATTCTCCGTTAATATTCTCAATGATATCAACTTCTACTTCTGCGTTTATCGCCATGTGGGCAGTCTTGATATCAATGGCGGTGGTCTCGTACTGGGTAAACTTCATCATGTCTCTGTCTCTCTCACTGTCTATATGTAATATAGCACATAGAAGTTTTTTGTCAAGAGAAAAATTAGTTATCCTTGCCAGTTTCATCGGCGAGCATCGCAGCAAAGCCTGCCTGCGTCTGAGGATATCCCCGCATCTTCAAAACCTTCTTAACGATCGGCGAGACATAACCCTTCTCTTCAAGAACCTTCAAGGGCGGCAAACCCTGTTCAAGCTTGCTGAAATACTCAGCGGGCGTGAAGTTCTTCCGAAGAAACCGAAGGAAGTCGGCCTTCCCACCAGTTCTGTGCTTGAACCGAGCGACAAACTTCCGCTCGCCTTCATGATTGTAAAACACGTACGGATCACGACCAGTCAGATTTTCAAAGTTCGCAGAAACAAACATCACACACACTCTCTCTCTCACTCACTATAGACATTATAACTTATGGAGATTTTTTGTCAAGAAAAAATTAAAGATTTGTCATCGTGGAAGGCAATTCTTTTGATGCAAAACCATACCATCGAGCACGACTACCGTTCTTATCGATATCGGCTTTATAGGACCATTCGAGAAATTCATGGTATGGACCGCAACGGCGAAAAACTCGTTGATTTTTTTCGACGGGTTCGATCATTCCAAGCCGACCATCCGGAAGAGTGATCAGAGTTACACCATCTTCTAATGACATTGTTATCCTACTCGCTTCGTGTTAAGTGAATTGTAAACTTCTTTTGCTCGACTTCGTGGAATTTCTAGTGATAAACTAACGCGTTCGATAATGTCAAAATCATCTCCTCCACGCCTCTTAGATTCTAAAACTTCTTTGACGATTTTTATATAATCAACCATCGTTTTTCTCCATTTTTTACAGTATACTATATATACGATTTATTTCAAGAGAAAATTTGGAGTCCATCCATCGAATCCGCACTCTCCGCGTTTCATCCTACGATATAGGTCTTTAGTATACTTTTCATTGGCACTCGAAAAAACTACCAACTCCTCATTTTCAAGATCGCCATTGAAAGAAGCCCAAGGGCGAACTTCAATAATTTGAAATTTTTCACCATTCTTCTCAAAACGATAATTCATCTAAAATCTCCCATGTTGAATCGTTTACCTCGTTTTCCTTCATCATTCACTCTTTCGCCGAAGGAAGAATTGTCCATAACCGATGTATCGTCTTCTGGCATACCCTCCTGTGCATCTTGTTCTACATCATACAGTCTCATTCTACTTCTGTCAACCCCTATTAAGAACGCTCTATTTTGCGTTACATCATTCAATCGATTCTTCAACTGTTTAAATTTCAACTGTTCTAATTGTTCTAACTCTTCACTGGTGATAATGGCAATCATCAAATCAACTGTAGCTGGCAAACCAAAAGATTCTGAAGTGTCTTCAAGCCCTGGATCACTATTCGTATAACCAGTTCTATTAGTTTGTGTAGCAGTCACAATAGGAATATCTCGTTCGACGGCTAGGCCTCTCAATTCTTCCGCGACCGACTTGATATACATATAAGTATTCACATTAGAACCATATTTCAATCTCATAGAACAACAAATATTCAGATAATCAATATAAATGATATGTGGAGTGAAATTTCTTTTCAACTTCAATTCGTTCAATAAATGCCTAAAATGCCCAGCACCAGCGGTAGCGGTAGGATATTCTTTTACGATTAGTTTACCGCTAGTCTTTTTCTGTACTCGATGAATTTTCTTTTCAAAAACTTCCTTTGAAAGATTTTCGATATCTTTGATAGGAACATCTAAAAGATTTGCATCAATTCTTTCTGCAATTCTTTCTTCTGCCATTTCCATCGTGATATAAAGTACATTTTTACCATCAAGAATATTAGCGGCTGCCATATGACACATAGCCAAACTTTTGCCGACATTTGTGCCCGCGAGTAAACAAGTTAAAGTTTTGTTTGGAAGCCCTCCTTTAGTGATAGTATTCAGATATTCAAGGTCAAAAGGAATTCGACTTTCGACTTTATGATAGAAATCAAATCTTTCTTCAAAATCTTCAATCCAATCATGCCCAATATGAGAGTCAAAAGAAACTCCTAAAGCTTTAGATAGAATGTCTGGAATGGCTGTCTTTGAAAGTTTTTCATCGCGCCCATCTAGAATTTGAATTGAGTCCATCACTGCATTATATACAGCTTTATCCTGACAAAACTCTTCCGTTTTATCTAGAAGCCACTGCAAATCTTTTTCAGAAGAAGTAAGCGCTTCTAAAAAGTCTAGGGAAGACTTATAAAGGTCTTCCCCGACATTTTCTTCGTTATCTAAATTGATTGCTAGTATTTCTCTACTAGGAAGAGTATTATACTTTTTTACATGATCAGTAATTAGATTGAATACTGTCTTTTCGGTCAAATCATGAAAATATTCTTCTTTCAGATATGGAATTACTTTTCTTGTAAATTCTTCATTATTAATTAGATTCGATAAGATCGTTTTCTCTAATCTCATTTATGGTTTCTTCTTCCTCTTCTAGTGTGTTACCATAGCTAAATTCTTTCTTAGCAGCTTCTTCTAATCTTTGCATAAGATCATCTGTGAAAAATCTTTCTGGATCATCATAAATTTTCCTCTCGGAATGTTTAGAACCATCAGGCATTTCCCATCCTTTTGCAGCTTTCTTTACTATATCATACTTAGCTCCTAAGTCAAGTAATCCATAATAACGATCAAGCCCAGTATCATAAGAGAGTCTAGCTTCCGCTTTCATCCACTGTTTTGTAAACCTAGACTTCGCCGCAGTGACAGTAATAATATTACCCTTAATATCAGTGCCGTCTCTATCTTTCTTTTTAGTTAGAAAAAGAATTGTACTAGCGGAATACTTCAATCCTGATCCGCCCGACATTTCTTTCTGAGGAATGAAAGAACCTACCTTATCATAAACATGATTTGTGACAATCATAGGAACTCGACACTTCGCAAGATTTAGATTGAGAACCCGAAACGCACCTTTGAGGAGTGCTGCCCGTGACATATCTTTAGTTTCAGAACCTTTTTCAGTATCTTCAATTTCTTTTGAAGTGGATAACTGCCCCATTGAATCTAGAACCATCATCATTGGAGGCGGATTCTTCGCTTCACGATAATTCTTCAATACTTGAAGTGCCATATATCGAAATTGTTGAACTGTAGAAGGTTCTGAAACGATCATTCGTTTAGGATCAATTCCTCGAAGAAGCATCATTTCCTTGGTGACTGCGGACTCAGTATCATAGTAGAAACAACCAGCTTCCTGATTTTGTCTCATAAAGTTTTCTACCATACCTAAAGCAAAGTAGGTCTTACCTGTCGCTTCTTCCCCAGCAAGTCCAAGAATTTTATTGTTTGGAATACCTCCAAAAAGTGAACCTGAACATAAAGCATTAATCATGTAAGATCCGGTATCGATCCATCCAGTAAACTCCGAAGAATTGCCACCATCTTCTAATAAATGAACATTTTCGTCATTAATGTTCTTTACCATATCTTTAAAAAAACTCATTTATTCTCCTTTAAAATAGCTACCGTCTAAAATTGCATTTACTTTTTCAATTTGTTTTTGAATCACGGGCCCGCGATTTGGCCAGTGAATATATTCCTGATTTTGAGTACGATAAAGACTTTGCAGCAATGGCATAACGACTTCAGCTAAAGCTTGAACTTTTTGATTCGCAACGCTGTCGGCTAGTTGTTTTCGTTCTTCAACTATATTCTCACTATCATACGCTAAGGACAGAACTTTGTCAATCTTTTTTTCAAGATTTTTGAGACTATCGAGTTTCTTTTCAAGTCTGCTTTCAAGTTCTGTAATATCTGTTTTAGCGGCGACTGGTGGCTTTTCCGCCTCTAGTTGCTTTTCTTGATCAACAATCCGCTTTCTATAAGTATCTTCATCAACGGCGGTAAATCCGAAATCTTCTACCCAGCTACTCATCCAAATAAATCCTCCAATGTACCTTTTGCTTCTACATTCCATCCAATCGCAGTCATGATAGCTTGAATAGGATCGACAAACGCTTTTTCAAACTGCAAATCGTAGTCAATATATTTCTCCAATTCAGTCTCTCTAGGAAAAATTGTCTCAAATCCAAACACGTTTTCAAAAATTGGATTTGGCTTTTTCATATACAAAAACTTCATCTTATTGCCTGATTGGATGATTTCATATTTATGAGACAAATTATAATCCTTCAAAGCTTCATTATAAAGTATAGCCGCACGAACATGAATAGGTGCGCCAGACTTATAAAGCGAACTCTTGTCCATATACTTCTCCATATCACTTACACCACGCGGAAACGCGATATCTTCTGGAGGCAATGTCCAAAACTTCTTTCGCAGTTGTTCAATCTCACGCTGAACCGTATCCTCATCAGCCGTCATAATCAACTTTAGAGTATCCTTAATCATTTCGCGACACGCAGCCGGAGTTGACGATCTAACAGCTTCAATCCCCGTTACCTTCAACTCAGGCTCTTTATAGCGAACACCCTCACTATCCCAAACGTGGGCAATATATCGCTTCTTAGCTGTCCAAATAGCCTTGTCTGCGATAATCTCACGCGCCATAACCATCTTTTGTTGAGGCGCTTGAAGTTTTTTAGCTAAGAATGTGTACGCTTCTTCAAGTTTCTTTTCAAACTTAGGAGAAGCCTTGGACAGAAAATCAACAGCTTTTTGAGTATCAGGATTATCACCAAGAATTTGTTTGACTAATCCAGACATATCTAAGTAAACCGAATCGGTATCGATTGCTATCACATAATCGACATTCTTTGTCTTCAAAAGTTCATTCATGAATTCGTTCAAAACATGTTCAGCCCAACGGATAGTCAACTGCCCAGATACCGTAATAGACTCTGCCATGCGAATATCAAAGTATCTGAAATACTTATTTGCCATTGCACCGTAAAGACTATTCATCATAATCTTAATCGACATTTGAATGTTATTCTGGATGCCGATTGCTCGTTTGGTTTCTTTGTCTTCAGTTTTCTCGTATTCTTTCTTTAGTTCCAGCATCTTGGTCTTAGTCTTCGACCTTTCAGCATAATAACTTTCAATGACCTCTGGAATGATGCCAGATTTGTTATTTCTGAAACATTGCCCAGTAGCCGTCATAGTCATATTTTCTGGAATATCAAGAGGCGTATCGTTCTTCAAGGCTTCTAGAAGATAATCGACAGTAATACCAGGGACACGATGATCCACAATCGTTTCCGGTGACATATTGTATTGCATGATGATATGTGGATACAGACTATTCAAATCAAAAGAAACTACCCATTCATACATTCCAGGCTTCGGGTCTTTGACGTAACCACCTTCAATCGTGGTATACTGCTTTATCACTTTTGGCGGCACTGCAATCTTTCTCTTTCGAAACTCATTGAGAAGAGTAGCATCCCAAATGCCTACAGTGCCAAGGGTCTCCGCAATACCACATTTACTGCGATATGCCATAACTAACACTAATTCGATAAGGGCTAGATTTTCATCAATACGTTGGATCAATTCCACGTCTTTGATATTATATCGAATATACTTCTGAAAATCATTCTTATAAAGACCATGAAGAGTACCATGCTCGGAATAGTCAAGTTTCTTCTCACCAAGAACTACCCAAGCGATATGATCCAACTTATAAGACTCTTGAACTCCAAGTGTGTTCAAAGTAAACTTTTTGAAGATATCAATATAATCAAGTTGAGTAATGCCAATAATATCAAACTGTTGGCGAACTTTACCTGCTACGGGAACATCGTTGCGTTCCACGCGTCTCCAAGGCGACAATGTTTTGACCATATCATCGCCAAACAGCCTTGCAATACGATTGACCAGATATGGAATATCAAAAGATTCAGAGAACCATCCAGTCAGAATGTCTGGCATACATTCTTCCCAGTGCGCTAGGAAGTCAAGTAGAAGTTCCCGTTCATCTTTCGCTTGACGGTAGATTACGTTCTGTTCACACGACTCGGTATCAAAGTCCCCCACACCCCAAGTGAAAAAATGACCTCTATTGAAATCTTTGAGTGTAATAGCTGTAATTTCGTGTTTAGCTTCTTCCGGCTCTGGAAAACCATCTTCGCTGCCCACCTCAATGTCAATTGCAGTGATATTGAGTTTGGTGATATCAAATTTAATATCCTTAGTCCAAGTATCAGAAATGAATTGATGGATATAATTTGTTGTACCATGAATTTCAAAGTTATCAACATCTTCATATCTATCTAGGAATTCTTTTGCCTCCCGCATATTGCCAGGTTTAAACTCGGAGAGAGGTCTACCATGAAGAGAAGACCACTCTGAATTTCCGTTGTTGTCGGGAATATAAAAAGTAGGCTCGAAAGGAATCTTCTTCGTCACTCGTTTGCCATTACTAATACCTCGATAAAGAAGCTTATTACCATATCGATCAATGTTAGTATAAAAATGCATATTGCCTCATGTAAAAAAAGAATGGGAAAACTTTCATTCTCCCATTCTATCAGGTTGATTTGGAAATGTCAAGTAGTAATTTTGTAGAAGATTCTGCCGATTACTACCGCAGCGAAAAAGAGGGAAAAGATACCTCCGAACGCGATACTAGAAGCTAACATGAAGAATTTGCCTTTCTTTTAGTTGACGGACAAATTTGATTCTCGCAGTGAAGTCCGCGTGATCGACTGCTTCGCTTATAAATCTTTCTTCCCACGGAATAAAAATTGCTCTAAGAATTTTTTTCATTCGGCTAAAAATTCTCCCTTTTTAGTAATAGAAAACTTCTTAGGCTTTTCTTCTTCTGGAACATTTCTTACAAGAGAAATGACAAGCATACCATCTACAAGGGAAACATCGGAAACTTCTACATTGTCCGCAATAGTAAAATTATGAGTAAAGTTTCTATTAGCAATACCGCGATAAAGAAACTTTTCTGTCTCTCGATTTGAGATAACTTTACCAATCACAGAAAGTTTATTTCCGTCTAGGGTAACTTCTAGTTCATCTTCACTGAAGCCGGCAACCGCTAGTTCGATTGTGTATTCAGTATCAGAAGCCTTTACGATATTGTAGGGAGGATAACTGGGATTGGTTTGATTAACTAGTTTGAAAAGTTCATCAAACCCTACAGAAAATGGATTCAAAAGAAAATTATCTTTAGTTCTACGATATGTAGTCATATTTTTCTCCTTATAAAAGCGAGGTTATGTAAAGCGCCTGAATATTCAGCACGCAAAAAAATGAGTGTAACCTTTCGCGAAACACTCATTTATATTTATATTGCACCGCACAAATTAGCGATGCAAAATTTGCATATCAGTCATTACAAACGACATAATTATTTACAACCTTACAATTATAGCTATTGCTATTGGAAGGTGCGGAAGGCTGGACATAAACGACATTGCCATTGCTATCAATTCGCGTCTGAAGTCCATCAATACGTTGCCCGTTCTGATAGATCGCTCCAGCGTTGTTATTGATGTTGGTACGATTGGTATACGGGAGTGTGAGGGAATTGCCGAGGAGGCCTCCTAGAAGGGCTCCACCCACTGCACCACCAGCGGCTGCGACCATTTTACCCTGACCTTGTCCGAGAAACTTATGAGCGGCATAACCGCCTCCAGCACCTCCAACGAGAGCGCCAAGTCCTGTACCAATCTGATTTGTCTGACAAGCTCCCAACGAAAGGGCGAGAGCCGAGATAAGTGCAATCTTAGTAATATTACGCATTGATAGTCTCCTTGTAAACATCCATCATATAGATAATATAGCGCGAACCGATTTATTTGTCAAGAGAAATTATACATCTTCCTTGAAAAGATTGTTCCACTCATCCGCCGTCATTCCAGTGAGTAGAAATTCTCGCTGATCTTCATTAAGCATTGGAAATGCTTGCTGAATCAACAGCCCATCAAGCTGCCACAACCGATAGCATTCTAGAAATTCTGTTTCATTCATAGGCAGGACCATAAACTTTTCAGTCTTTTCCATGAAGGGAAGTACGGTAACTTCGACAAAATTTTCACCAGCAGGGCGAACATCATATAGAGTAGCATTAAACATTAGCAAAACTCCAACACATCATTGATATACAAATTATATTTATCACACAACATTTCGAGTTCATTCAAAATGTCGTCTTCAGTTCGATCACTCATACCAGCTAGACTCGCGTGATATTCGTCAATCAGATAGGAAATTTCTTTAGGTATCATTTTCAAAATGACTCGAAAGTACTGCCAGAACAGCCATCACCATCAGGACTACAAAGACATAAATTTCAAACATCACGTTTTCTCCGTCTCACTCACTATAGATATCTTATGATATTTATGTTTTTCTGTCAACAGAAAAATCAACTCTTTTTGTATTTATCGAGATTGGGTTTGTATCCGAACCACATTTCTCCTCGACTCACTTCACAAGCGATAATCGCGGGCATCTGTGGTGGAGTATTAGGATGTAACACCAAAATTATAAAGGCGCCGCCATCGTGTGTATACAATTCTAAAACGGTTTCATTTTTCTGAAGCCCTCTACCATCAAGGGTAAATCCCATTTTAGTCAGATTTGCGATGAATATATTCCGATCCATACAGTTTTCGGGTAATTCATTAGCATTTGCTGTAGTGAATAAAAAACTAAGCGCTAATATAAGAATCAAAAACCCTTTTCTCATAATAGTATTCCTTTATACATTCTTGAAGATGATTAACATAATCATCCCTTTTACCATAAAAGTATTGTGGTTCATTATCATCAACCGCAATAAGAATGGCAAATTTATTTATAGGCATACCAAATCTTTCTTCAAACATAATACAATATGCTGTAGCTTGAAGAAGATATCCTTCAATCTTATCTAAGGTTTTAGGTCTTAGTGCCGTTTTGAAGTCTACAATACATAATGATCCATTTTTCAATTGAGCTACACAATCACATCTACCCGCTACAGTAAGATATTCGCTATACATAGGAATTTCAAGTGCTTTGACGATATCGACATTTTTGTCTAACCATTTTCGAAGTGCATTGAATGACCTTGCATGTAGTGGATTTAGTTTTCCAACATTTTCATTGAGAAGGTGTGTTTCACAAAGTTTATGAATTTTGGTACCTCGCACACCTGCGCGTGAGGAAATCTTGTTTGCTTCTTCTTCACCAACCCGGTCTTTCCATGCTTTGATAGCGTCTCTTGATAATCTTCCAAGGACCGTGGTAATAGATGGAAAGTCACCGGCAGGAGTGTGATAAGTCCTGCCGGTGGTGGTTGTAGTGTCTTTTATTTCTTCAAATTTTACAAAATCGTGTTTGAACATTATTCTTTCATTTTTGCTAAAATATATTCTTTTACCAGCCCTGAGCGAACAATATCATTGGCATTGAAGTCGATTCGCGCGAAACTGTTCATTCTGTCTAGAATTTCTTGAAACTTAGCAAGCCCTGAGAATTCGCCTCGTTTGAATTGTAAATCGTTTTGCCCGAAGTCTCCTGCGAAAATGATTCTAGAATTTTCGCCGACTCTGGTCATGATTGTATGAAGTTCTCCATCATTCATATTTTGGCACTCGTCCACAATAATGATAGTATCATTCATGGTGATACTTCGGAGATAGGAGGTAGTTTCGAAGTGTATAGTGCCTTTCTTTTGAAGGATATCGTATGCATCACCGCGCCCATAGAGTTGATTACAGATATCGATATATGGCGCTTCGTATACTTTTGCTTTTTCTTTAGCTGAGCCGGGTAGAAATCCTACATCACGGCTAGGAACAATTGATCTTACAACAGTGACACTTTTAGGAGAATTGAAATTATTTTTTTCAATTTCGTTTAGAGCAAGATAAAGAGATATAAAACTTTTTCCAGTACCAGGATATCCTAGTAATGAAAGATTGTATTCATCGTCATAATAATTAAATGCTTTACGTTGATTTTCTGTTTTAGGTGTAATATATTTAAGTTCTAAATTACCTTGGCGTCTTAGTTCTCTTCTTTCTTTTTTGTTTAGTTTATTGAAAGGTGTAACGTTATCGTAAGATTCCATTGCTGACATAAAAGATTTTTCCTCTTTAGTTTATGCCCTACAATAGTCTCCTAGCTACTTGATTTATCACGTTTTGCTCTCCATTTTTCTAGAGCGTTTCTGGTTTTTGCCTCCTTTACTCCTAGTTTTGATCCCATAGAAGCAGCTAAAGGACTATTTGGGTGCGCAGCCGCAATCCGTTGGAGATTATCTTGAAAGCCTCCATCGGTTTTGACGCCACCCACGCCACTTACAATATTAAGTGACGATAGAACTTGTTGAATGTTTGGATTTTCAAGAAGAAATTGCTCGCGCTCTGAGTTAGACATCCAGTCTGAAAACTCTTCGCCCGTCTCTTTATCCATAAAAGTGTAGTTAGGCATTCTTTCTCCTCTTAGTCTTATTTAGATTTTAGTTTTTTTGCGGTCGCTATACAAAGGTTATAAAAAAACACTGGCCAGAATACAGAAGAAACTAAAATTCCAACAACCCCTTCTAAAAAGTTATACTTTTCTTTATAAAAGACTAGAGAGACGGCACAAAGAATACCACAACTAGTTCCAATTACAATATACCAAAATAAAATATTATCCAAAAGTAGCATGAAGTGCCTCGTGTAATTTGTCAATTTCAATTGCGATTACATCTTTTTCAGTGGCAAACTCCCACATTGTTATATTACCCTCAATATTGGGAATTGTAAAGATGAAATCTATTTCTTTGTTCTGATCAATAAACCAATTCAGAAATCTCATACGATTTGCATTATCGGCAAAAGTTGCTTTAGTGTTTCCTTCATAGTTTTTAGTACCTTCAAAAATATTTGAAGTTCCTACTTCTTCAGAGGCGACGATGAAATCGAAACCAATCATAATCAACTGAGTATTACCATGTCGAATAGCTTCAAGCATCGCATTCATGCCAGCATTTGATCTAGGCACATTTCCTTTTGGATGTAAAGCTACTGGTTCAAACTTTTCATAAAAATCAGGCTCAATAAACCGTTCTAAAGGAAACGACAGTTGAGAACGAATTTCATCAATCATACCTTCATCGATGGCAATTAGATAGTCTGGATCAAATTCTCTATAAAGAGCATTACAACCATATATTTTGCCATATGGTCTTAGGATATTCAAATCAAAGTCTTTGCGACTTTTTCCGTTGCCTATGATAAATGCTGTAGGTTTATCTTTATCTAAAAAATTCATGATGCCCTTTTCTTTTCAATATCCTCTAAATCGGTTAGAGGATCACGATAAAATTTTTCTATCATTCTTCGATTTTCTTGAATTCTTGCAATTTTTCGTTGCTTTTTAGAACCGTGCTGATAATCATAATCATCTTCATCGTGTCGGCGAAAAGTCTTACCCATTTTACCAGTTCTCCGTTTCCTTTGGGAATGCTTTCATGATTAGATTTTTGGTGACACTCTTGTAAGGGCTCTTCTTGTCTTTCATATGAATAAGAAAGACTGCATCATCTGGATCAACCGATTCAAGAAGCTCAATAAATTGCTCTTCTCGCTTTCGCTTACTCATAGTAGGATATTCTCCACGCATGAAAATCTTCATTCGACGGAGACTACTATAAAGAACGTTTTGTAAATCCATTTCCTTTTTTGCAGGAGTATAAAGAAGCTTACCGTTTGTATCTTCTACAGGGCCTGCGGGCAGATCAAATTGAATGCTATCTTTAAACATATACTTTAGAAATGCGAGAATGTGTGGATACTTCTTTTGCTTTTCTTGAAGATATGCAATCTTATCTTTCTGTGCATTCTTTTTTGAACATGCAATAAGAATGTCTCCTAAACCTTCATTCATTTTTTACTCCTTAGAAATCGTTTAGATTTGTCATAAGTTTTGACAATTTATTTTTGATGAAATATGGCAGCATTTTAGATTTTTCTGGAACTACATAATTATTGAAAGTTTCCAAAATATCGGCTGTCATATGTTCTGGGACATTATCCAGATTGATAGTCATATTGTTTCTTATATAGTTTCGATGGATCGTTTCATCTTCTGGCATTTTTCCACGCATAGCATCCTCAAAGAACTTCTGGAATTTGCCAGAAGTCATTCGAGATTGTCTAGAACCAGGAACAACAAAAACATCATCATTTGAAAGAATATTAGGAACACCATCAGAGGTGTCGCCACGAATAATGTGTTCGATAAGAAATGCGCCT
>Ga0208160_1000649_pt1 | contig 15943 bp, 33 predicted proteins | sample CB_VirMetaG_FD_184536 | JGI IMG/M metagenome (GOLD analysis project Ga0208160, IMG submission 184536) | Freshwater to marine saline gradient viral communities from Chesapeake Bay - CB_1504_1 Viral MetaG (SPAdes) (version 4) | ecosystem: Environmental > Aquatic > Marine > Coastal | place: USA... | reverse complement strand
CTCACCGGCTGCAAAACCCTGACTGACCTCGCACTGATGCGTATCAACTCATTGGGATACAAGATAGTGATTAAACAACGGGAGTTGAAATGACTAAACACACCGCACATGGGTCAGTCCCGTCCGTATGGCAGGACGATGGGTTCGGGACACTGCACCGCATCACATTTCAACAACTGATCGCCCGTATCGAGTCGGGCTGGAGAGAGCTATGAAAGACACGAACAAAGCCGCCCTAGACTATGCACGGTACCAAGCCTGCTGGAAGATGGCCACGTTGGAAGTAGCCGCAATGACAGAGAAAGACCGAATGATGGAACTCATCACCACCCGAGCCGACGCCTACCATGAGATGTGCTTGCCAGACTCGATGCTGCTAGTGCACAGCTACCCCATGCCACCCAAGGAGACCAAATGATTACACACAGAGCCGTACGCATCGCCGTACTGTTATTCCTCATTGGCGTCCTGCTCATGGACTTGCTGGTATGGAGACCGGGATGAACAGACCATACGGCAAAGTCCTCAAAGGCCACACTCACCCGTACGGGTCGATGGTAGGCATCACACCTGAACTCAAGTCAGCTATCTACCACGAGGGTTACGCCAGAGATGAGGACATGCCCGAGCTGCCGCGACCGCCAAGGGATAACTCCTACGACCACACCCCAGAACTCGAGGACCGCATTGACGCAGCACGCTTGTGCGAACTGCTAGCCAGCAACTTGAAGCACAAGCGCCACTACCCCGTCATGTACATGGTCGAAGGGCTAGACATGACACTTGACAAGGTGGGTAACCTCTACGGTGTAACACGGGAGCGCATCAGGCAGATCAACCGCCAAGCACTGCGCGAATCACGCAGACTCCTGATACGGACTAAAGCGAGGTTGAAATGAACTTCATATGGGAGGACGGTGCAAGTACGCCACACGCAGGTTACTACCGATGCCACTTGGCCAAGTCCATACGAGTCCACATGAAGGGCTGGAATGGCAGCAAACAGTCCGTAGTAGTCAACCAAGTGGGCTACATCAAAGTCACCGATCATGGGGCCTTCCATGCAAACGTGTATGGCAGCATATCCGAACAACCACCAGCATCGTTCACATCATTGGACGATGCCAAGATATACGTAGAAAACCACGCCATCACAGGGCTGGTGCTCAAGAAGTTACACGTTGACGTGTGACCGTGTAAGGTTCGAGTAAGACGAACAACTCAGAATTCGGCTACCCCATCGTTCAAGCGTCACGCATGGGGGCACGCATCCAGACGCTACATAACTATCTCTCAACACACAAGGAATCATCATGCGTTACAGCAATATCAAAACATCCGTTCTCGAACAGTTCCGTGTCGATGGCGGCAATGCCGTCGTACCCTTCATCCTCGGCGCTCCCGGTGGTGGCAAGTCAGCCTGTGCTCGTGAGGTTATCTCTGAGCTGGGTATCGAGTCCGACAAGGTCGTAGAGTTCACTGCATCCCTGCGTGACCCTGTTGACGTGCTCGGCGTACCTGACAACACTGGCGAGTACACACGCTGGGTTCCACCCCAAGAGTTCTACAACCTGCGCCGTGGTGTCGGACGTGCAGCACTCATTCTGGAGGAGCTGTCCGATGCGCCTGTCCCCATGCAGAACGCACTGTGCGGTGTTATCTACGACCGTCGTGCAGGCAACCTCATGCTGTCTGACGAGCTGTTCATCATAGCCACTGGCAACCGTACCGAAGACAAGTCTGGTGCCAATCGCATCACATCCAAGCTGGCCAACCGCACACGCCGCTTCGACTTCCAAGAGACCATCGAGGACTGGACTGCATGGGCGCTCGAGAACGATATCGACCCTGTGTTGATTCAGTTCCTGCGCTTCCGTCCCGGCTTGCTGTCTGACTTCGATGCCAACCGCTTCGCCAATCCAACGCCTCGTTCATGGGAGCGTGTCAACCTCATCCCATCGACGCTCGACTCTGGCCTGTTCTTCGACAACTGCGCTGGTGAGGTAGGCGAGGGCGCTGCTGCTGAGTACACTGGCTTCAAGCGTATCTACGAGTCACTGCCTGATATCGACTCCATCTTGCTCGACCCTGTTGGCTCAGACGTACCCAAAGACCCTGCGACTCTGTACGCCTTGACTGGTGCGCTGGCTCGTAAGTCAACGAAAGATAACTTCGACCGGGTGTCTAAGTACCTGTCCCGCCTGTCTCCTGAGTTCAACGTCATGGCAACCAAGGACGCGATCAAGTTGCAGCCTACGATCAAGCACACACGTAGCTTCGTCGAGTGGGCATCCAAGAACGCAGAAGTCTTGATGTGACAGTCAGTGACCTTAAATGGCATACCCGCGACGACGGTGAGACATGGACGTTGAGCGGGGATTACGAAGGCGAAGCTGGGTTTTGCATCAACCGCAAGATGTTTGACCTACGCTACCTCGGGCTCACTAGAGCGGCCAACTGGAAAGACAGGAAGAAGCGATGGAAGGCCCACGACTTCCGCTACTGGGTTGACAACCCACAAAACATACCTGAGTTTCTTGGCCTCGATGAGGCCAAGGCTTGGGTTTTAACAATCATCACACTGGAGAACTAACATGACACCTACAAAACTCTCGGACAAGGTAGTCCTCGTCAAGCTGACTATTCGTCGCGCAGCGCTCACCAAGCGTGACGCTGTGCTTACGGCAAACTTACAAGCGCAGGAAAAAGACAACAGCCTCACTGTGCTGACCAAGCTGTTCAAGGACAAGGACTCAGCCATCAACCAGATCATGGCCAAGTACGGTGAGGTCTACCAGTACCACAAGAAGCACACTCTGCCTTACATGGACGCTGGCCCACGTATTCTCCCCAACGATATGTACATGGAGTACACGCAGGAGATGAAGCACCGCATCGCTCAGGTGGACAACCTGCTCGACACTTACATGCCCATGTATGACCAGCTAGTGTTGGACGATGTGATGTACCGCAACAGCGGCCATGCAGCAGGACGCGCCAACGTGTCCGAGTACCCCAGTGCCGAAGACTTCAGGCTGTCCATGTCTGCTGAGTTGCGTTTCCAGCCCATGCCGGACGCCTCGCATTTCCTGTTCGACCTCAGTGAAGACGACGTTGCATCGTTCAGGCGCGCCGAAGAAGAAGCCGCGCAAGCCGCCAACGCTGACACTGTGCAGCGCATGCTCAAGCCCATACAAGCATTGGTGACTAAGCTGGGCGAGTACCAAGGTCTCAAGGGTGAACGCTTCCACAACAGCCTCGTCGAGAACGTCATCGACGGATGCACACTGGCTCGCAAGCTGGCAATTAGCCCGACACCTGAGTTGCTCGCAGATATCGCTGAGTTAGAAGATGCAGCGCAGGGCTACCTCAAGGACGTGGAGATGATTAAGGGCTCAGCCAACAAGCGTGTCGAGGCTAAGAAGAAGCTGCAAGACGTGGCGTCAAAGATGGCGATGTTCTCATGACATTCACTGACCTCGAGTACATCCTGATGATCGCAGTAGCTGTACTGCTGTGGCGTAACTCTGTGCTGCGCGGTGCCGCCGAGCGCGAAGAACGCAGGGCCAACAAGTACGCCAACTGGTTGATGAACTTATACGAGAAGAAAGGAAAGATTGTGCAAAAAGACGATGGATACTTTTTTGAGGAGTCCAAGTGAGCAACATGAACAACAACGAACGAGGGCATATCACTGGTATGCCCGGTACAGAAACAACAGTGAAGCTGTACCCACAACGACTAGGTGTGAGGATGCGTAACAGCATCATCCGCATGCTTGAGAACCGTGTCCTAGAAGGCGGGTGGTCGTCCAAGTCAAGGCAGATAGCGCAAGAACTGGCTGCCAAGCACCACCTCCAGTTGGTGAAGCCGCACTCGAACGGCCTGCGCGTACTGGGCCTGACTCCACAAGCAGCACCACTGGTACGAGAGATCGTCCATGCAGACTGGACAGCTTGGACACTGGAGGAGCCGTCGTACCGTTTTGGGTACTACAAACAGCAGTATGACAATGCGATGGCATGTATCGCCTCGCACGACCAGAACTTCTACATCACCATGTACGACAAAGAGTCAATCCGTAAGGTTATAGAAATCTTGAAAGACCATACTTCACAGGAGCTCATAGACAGATCAATGCAAATAGCCAACATGCTCAGAGGCGCTGAGCCAATCGAGATCATCACTTTTCAGGAGTAATCATGGCAGTTACCACACTCGACCGTGCTAAGGTATCAATCGTTACCCAGCATCCGTTCTTTGCATCCATCCTCATGAAGCGCAAGCTCATCGAGGACAACACCATCCCTACTGCAGCTGTCGATCAGCGCGGTCAGATTTACTACAACAAGTCATTCGTTGAGAAGCTGTCTGTTGACGAGCTTGTGTTCCTGCTATGTCACGAGGTCGGCCATGTCATCGGTCAGCATGCGCTGCGCCGTGGCACACGTCAAGCCAAACGCTGGAACATCGCAGGTGACGCATGGATTAACGACATGCTCAAGGACGCAGGCATCGGCCAGCAGATTCAAGGCTGTGTCAATATGCCCGGCTCCAAGGACGAGACAGTAGACGTCATCTACAACAAGCTGCCCGACGACCCCAATGGCGGTGGCCCCGGTGGTACTGGTGACGACCTGATCGAGCGCGGTTCACCACTAACTACTGAAGAGGCCGACCGCATCGACGCTGAGACTCGTGTCGAGATTGCTCAAGCAGCCCAAGCAGCCAAGGCTCAGGGCAAGATGCCCGGTGCGCTGGCCAAGATCGTTGCCGACCTCATCGACGTGCAGACTCCATGGCACGATATCCTCGAGCGATACATGACCTCGTTCACTCGCGGTGACTACACATGGTCGCGTCCTAACCGCCGCTTCACAAACTGCTATTTGCCAAGCACAGGCAAGACCGCTGAGATGGGTGAGGTTGTCATCCAAGTCGACGTGTCTGGCTCCATCAGCAAGTCCGAACTCGACCACTACAACGGACACTTGCAGCGCATCGTGTCGCAGTGCAACCCATCCCGTGTCCATGTCTTGTATGTCGACACTAGCGTAGCCAAGCACGAGGTGTTTGAGCAGGGCGAGGAGGTGGCTCTGACGTTCTACTGTGGCGGCGGCACTGACATGGAAGAGGGCTTCAACTACATCGCCAAGGAAGGTATCAAGCCTGAAGTGTTCGTGTGCCTGACCGACGGTTACACAGACTTCAACGATGCCAACGCGCCTGACTACCCAGTCGTGTGGTGTATCTCTAGTGACATTCGCGCTCCGTACGGCGACAATATCCCTTTTACCTTGGAGCAACCATGAACGCCGCTGACCAACTCGACTCTCTTATCGACGCCTACAACGACATCTTCAAGCAGTGCTACGACGCACTAGCTGCTGATGCACCACAGGAGACACGCGATGCTCTCAGAGAATCAATCTCCAGCTTCCTTAGCGCATCCGATACAGAAGAGTGAACGCATCCGCGTAGAGCGGAGCAACACCGTTGGCGTGCAGGTAGTGCGCAACCAGCAAGGCTGGCACGTCAACGTATCCATCAACAAGGTGCCGCATACACACTACGGCCCCTTCAAAGAACCAATAACGCTCACAGAAGCAATGGTCTACGTCTCAACACTAATCAAACTGGAAGAAGGAATCTAATCATGGCAACAGTTGGTATCACCAAAGAGCTGCGCGACCGCACCAAAAACGTCATCGAGCTGATGCGCAAAGCAGAGCGGGCAAGCGATCTACCAGAGATAGACAAGAGCTACAGCATCGACGCAAGCATGCTCTACAACGTCGGCTGCTGGGGAGCAGATTACGTCCACCTTCTCGAGTCTATCCCCAAAGACTGGCTGACCAAGTCTGGCGACGCATACATCATCATCCACGGCTGGACTGACGAAGCCGTATCGCTAAAGACCACCGTGCGATTCAACGGTATGACGTTCGCATACCAGCGCCCAAAGGACAACTACTACAACCGGCCTGACTCCGAGCTGACGCTCGATCAGGTGCGTGCGTTCCCCGAGGAGACTCCGGGCCGCGCCGAGCTGCTGCGACGCTGGGACGACGCCGTCGTTGAGAAAGCCGTCGACGCACGGTGGGAGAAGATCAAGGACGATATCGACGAGTTTCTTCAGAAGTGCAAGTCCCTCAACGAAGCAGTCAAGCTGTTCCCCGGTGTGCGCATGTACATCCACAGAGACGATATCGAGCGCCTTGAGCGCAAGCTCGAGCGCCCTGCACAACGTGCCAAGATCGTCGAAGACGTAGACACCGAGGGCCTTACAGCTGCAGCTATTGCAGCCAAGTTGGCAGCGGCATGAAAGACAGGTATGCCGTTGAAGTCCGTAAGCTCAGCGTAAAGGTACGAGAGCAAGATGCACACATCGACATACTGAACGAGCGGATACAGGAGCTACGGAATTCAGTACGCTTGGCCAATCAAATCGCTGACGACCTTCGTTCTGCTAGGCGCAAGTTGGAGGACTTCGTGAAGTTCGCCGAAGATTATTACCCCGGAAGTGTCGCGCAGTTCCATGCAATCAAGAAACTAGAAGGAGACAAGCCATGAAGAGGACATTACCAACCATCCCAGTGGGCCACCCCGACTACAAGTGGACAAGCGGCGCTGACGTGCAGGCTACATGGAGACGCTTCGGCTGGACGCCGCCGTTCGGTAACAAGTTCGAGCCTATCCCGCCGAAAGAAGAGGTGGTGCAAGTTACCCGTAAGTATTGGAGAGTCAAATGACATGGCCCTTCCCATCATTCCCAAACCCCAAAGACACCGGCAATCGAGTCCCTAAGTTCAATCCAGACAACCACGAGGACGCACCGCTATGATACCAATAGAAAGATTCGAGGCGCTGACCAAGCGCCAGCAAGACGAGATACTCGATAAGTATCGCCACTACAACACAGAGCACATCGAATGGTGGGACGCAGTCTATGACGACTTCAAGCGCGACATGGACGCCATCGGCATCGAGGTTCATCGTATGTACTTCAGCGGCTTCTCATCGCAAGGTGATGGTGCATGCTTCGATGGTCGTGTGTATTCATGGGGAGACTTCTTGCCTTCCATCTTACGCGCAGACCCAGCACTCATAACGCTGGCTGAGCAGGCTTGGAGCTTCAGGGTTGAACATCGCGGTCACTACTACCACGAGAACTGTACGTCGTTCACCTCTGACATGGCGTGTCCAAGCGACTACTGCTATTCCGAACTGGACGAGTTCGTTCATGCCTACAGCCCTTACAAGACAGAGATACAGGATGCAGTATTCCTAACAAACTTGCAAGGCTACGACTACGACAAACTGCATGATGAGTTCGAGGAAGAGTTCAAGAGCCACATGCGTGACCTGTACAACAGACTAGAAGTTGAGTACGACCACCTGACCTCAGATGAGGCTGTGCTGGACTCGCTGCATGCCAACGACATGCTTGATGAAATCATTGATGAACTGGAGGAAGAATATGCCTGACTTGAGATTAGAACTGCAGAAACTTGCGGACCTTAAATTTGACGACGATGGAGACACCATGACAGCGCTCCCAGATACCTTGGGCGTATCAGAGACGTTCTTCAACATCATTAGGGACAACCCCGGCAGTACAAGAGCTGCACTGGTTGAGCTAGCTCGCAAAGCTGGCATCAAAGACGCATCGTCGTCATCGCTCATTGTGCAGTTCGTCAAACGCGGCATCATTAGAGCGCAAAAAGATGGCAGCGTGTCAACATACACAGCTGTGGGCAACCATTACGTAAAAGGGTATGTCAGACAAGCAAAGCCTGCTGCAAAGGCGACACCGAAGCCAACACCAGTGCCTGATAATGCCAAGTTCTCAGCGACTGTGCCGCAGTTGTTGGACACGCTGTCTATCGTGCAAGCCCGTGAGCTGTACGACGCACTCAAGAAAATCTTCGGAGCGTGAGCATGCACCCCATACAACTACCAATCCCCGTCGAGCAAGGCTATGGCGGCGGCGACACGCTCAACATCCGCAAGCTGCAAGAGTTCTGCCTGACTACCAACGCCAACTTCGGCTTGATTCAAAGTGAACTCACTATGCTACGAGTAGAACTAAACACGGAACGACACGCCAACAAACAAATCACCAAGCTCCTCAACTGGATCGCGGTGACCAACCCACAGATACTCGATGAATTCCAAACCACCGCGCATGCCTTCGACAAACTCGTTCCAAGAGAGCCAAGCGAGTTCGCAGTCCCGCAGTCAGCCCCTTAAACACTGTGACAAGTGCGGCAACGGTTCTGAACCTCTAAGTGGTGTGCAGATGCGAGACAAATGGTACTGCGCCAAGTGCTGGATTAAATTCTTGAATCGGAAGTGACATGCGTAAACGCAGCAAATACAGACCAAAGCGTGTGCTGCTTAATCCCGTGGGGTACGTCATGGAGGGCTTGTCTTCTGTGCGTTCACACACATCGTTCATGGTCGACCTCAAGATCAAAAACCATGGGGCCATGGATGCGCTGACCAAGGGTGTGGCAACGCGCACTGACATCGACACACTGATTGCCATGGGCAACATCACCGAGGCCTTTGCACGCATGGGGTTTGGTAAGGACTACAGCGATGTGGTCAAGCAAGGTCTGTTGGCTATTCGTGCTGTTGGTGCGCGTGGTCTTGAGTCTGGTCGGTTCATCCTAAAGGCCGCTGAGATGACTACGCTCAACGAGTTCATGGAACTGCATGACGCGCAGATGGAAGTGGTGACTCTGAGAGATATGGACGAGGCCATTGCACTTGTCCGCGAGGAGTTCCGCTTAAAGAAGATGACACCTATCTTGGAGAGATCATGAACTGCTGTGACGAGTACGGTAACTGCAATCAGGGGCGTGACTGCCCTATCCGAAAGGAACGTGTTCGCCAAGCCAAGGAGTTGCTTGACAAAGACACGACAACGAACGCACAACCAGCACCTGTGCAGGAGCCTGTGGCAGCGTTAATTGACGAAAACCAGCGATTGAGGGCTGAATTGAAATTCAACACCTTACCCGCACAGCCAGCACCTGTGCAGGAGCCTGTGGCGACACTTTGGCAGCACGGTGAAACAGGCCGCACTCGCGTGACAATGCCCGGTGATATTACAGACTGTGACGCCCGTTGGTTTAAGGCTTCCGACCTCTACACATCCCCGCCAGAACCAAACCAATTCAAACCCGACTACAACACCGAGGCCGTGCTGGTTGAGGAAATGCAACGTATGGCAAAGCGCGGTTTGCTGATCGGTTGGGTAATATGGGGAAGAAATAAATGAACATAGAACAAACAGTCCGAGTAATCAAATTGCTGATGCAAAGTCCAGCAAGCAGAATGGACATTGCTAACAAAACTGGCGTAGCACCAAAAGCTGTTGGAAGACTTCTGGCAGAAATGAAAGCGCAAAAAATGATCTACATTGTTGACTACTCGAACCGCACTGATGGCCGTAACCGTGTCAAGATTTACGCACTTGGACAAGGCGAAGACGCTGAGCCAAGAAGTACTCAGCCTCAGCAAGTGCGTAGCCGCAGGAACTACGCGCGCAAAGTTGCAGCGCAAAAGCAAGCGAACATCAAGACCACATTCATAGGAGGAAAATCATTATGGCAATGACCGAGCACAAACTAACGCACGACCGCTTCGCTGTAGTCGATGTCAACAACCACTGGCTAGACGCCAAAGAGTACCCACCACCATTGAGCGCGAAGATGCTGTTGATCGACAAACGCTTAGGCGTTGCAGTCCTTGGTAGCTGGCGCGACGGTGACAGATGGACTCACTGGGCACCGCTGCCTACGTTTGACAGGAGCAGAGAGTGAAACGAGACATCAAAGCATGGGCCGTCAAGACAGGCGGCAGGAGCTTCATGCTCAGCGACGATGGCATCCCTCTGCTGTGGAAAGTCATGGCACCTGCATTTGAAGCGTCCACAACAGTCAAACTTTTTCGCAATACCAAAGCCAAACCAATCCACGTCAGAGTACGCATAGAGGAGATCGAATGACAAACCCATTAGACGTGCAAGTTGACGGCGACCACTACAAGCAGATGAAGATACAGCCAGTAGAGTTCATCCATGCCAACGGCATCCCATACTTGGAAGGCAACGTCATCAAGTACATCAGTCGATGGCGCAACAAGAACGGCATGGCTGACCTTGAGAAAGCCAAGCACTACATCGAGTTGCTGATCGAGCTGGAGGGCCGCGCATGTTCGACTCTTTAACCCACGCCTTGTTCGGCACCGCAGGTGCATCAGGCAACATCGCCAACGCTGCGCAAGCGCTGCCCGGCACTATTTACCAAGGCTCGATATCCGCATCACAAATCAATCAAATCTTGAAACACGATCAAGCACCCAAATCCAAAAAGCTGTTCCATGGCACTGTTGAAGTGCTGCAAGTGGCCAACGGTTACATCGTCAACATCGGACGCAAAGAGGGCTACGAGTACGAGACGTATATAGCCGAGACCATCACTGACGTGAACGAGCGCATCGCCGCCGCCATCGTCGCATTTCAACTGGAGGGAAAATGAGCGTAGATCAAATTGAACTGTGGCACAGAAGAGCCAGACCCAAGCCAACAGAGGCAGACTTCAACGTGCAGCTTGGCTGCCATCTCGAGGAGGTGGTTGAGATGTTTGACGCCTTTCAGCTAGACAATGAGGACGACGAACGCTTTCGACAAGGGCTTCGCTTGGCACTGCACAACATGGCCAACGCACTTAAGCAGAACACGGTTGTCGCACAAATTACCGACCGCAAAGAGTTCTTGGACTCACTGGCCGATCAGGTCGTTACAGCCGTTGGCGTTGGGTACTGCGCTGGCATGAAGACCGCTGACGCGGTGGCTGCTGTGAACCGTAGCAACTACAGCAAGTTCGACAAGAACGGATACCCCATCTTCAACGAGCATGGCAAGATCGCCAAGGGGCCTGACTACGCACCACCAAACTTGGAAGGGCTGTACTGATGACCATCAACTGGTACAAAGCATCGCAGGTAAACATGCAACCAGCCATGACGTTGTCATCCAACGGCAACCTAGGTATCGGAACAGTTGCGCCGAATGTCAACCCATGTATCACTTTGGGCGAGGAGTCCATGACACTTGAGGACTTGAAGTCGTTCAAGAAGATGGCTGCTTTCGCCGAGTTCGCTGCAAAGACCGACCCTAAGTTCGCTGAGCTCTGGACTGCATTCAACGTCGCAAACAAACTGGAAAAGTAATGACCCCCATCTACATCGACTTTGAATCTTTCTGGAGCACCGAGCACACGCTCAGCCGCATGTCTCCAACCGAGTACGTGATGCACCCAGACACTGAGATCATCTCTGTGGCCATCAAGGTTGGCAACGCACCGACATACGTTCTGTTCGGTGAGCAGAAGATCAGAGAGCACCTGCAGTCGCTTGACTGGTCAGACGCTATGGCTATCGGCCACAACATGTCGGGCTTCGATGCGATGATCCTCGCATGGCGCATGGGCGTGAACCCCAAGATGTACGGCTGCACTGCTGCTATGGCAAGGCCCAAGTATTCCAAGACCAGTGCGTTCGTAAACGGCAAATCGTTGACTGGTGTATCGCTCAAGAAGCTGGCCGTTGAGCTGAAGGTCGGCGTCAAGTTAGACCTCGAGGCTACCAACACCAAGGGCAAGCACCTGTGTGACTTCAGCGAAGACGAGCTGGCCCAAATGGAGGACTACAACAAGGTGGACACCGACTTGTGCGCGGCTATCTTCAAGAAGCTCGCTCCATCATTCCCCAAGCAGGAGCTGCTGCAGATCGACATGACTACCCGCATGCTGGTCGAGCCCAAGTTCTTACTCAACTACTTCATGGTGGATAAGGCCTTGGAAGATGTCAAAGAAGAAAAGCGTCGCTCCCTGCTTGAGCTGGCTCACACCCTTGGCATCGAACAGTTCGTGGCTGAGCGCCTTGACAGTGGCACAGATATCGAAGAACAGGTTCGTACTGAGCTGGCCTCGGCTGCTAAGTTTTCTGCACTGCTGGAGCGCCTTGGTGTTGAAGCTCCCATGAAGCAGTCGCCGACCAACCCTGAGAAGCGTGTGCCTGCGCTGGCCAAAACAGACGATGCGTTCATCGCGTTGCAGAACCACGAGAACCCTGTGGTGGCCGCTGCTGCCCGTGCAAGACTCGAGGTCAAGTCCACGCTGCTGGAGACACGACTGCAAGCATTCCTCAGAGCCGCTGACGCCTGTGATGGCCGACTGCCTGTGCCGCTGAAATACTGTGGCGCGGATACAACAGGTCGCTGGTCTGGTGAGCAGTACAACATGCAGAACCTACCGCGCATCGACCCCAAGAACCCCAAGCCGTCAGACGCCCTGCGTATGTCGCTCAAGGCTCCCAAGGGACACAAGATCATCGTGGCTGACCTTTCTGGTATTGAGTTGCGGGTCAATATGTTTCTGTGGAAAGTACCGTACGCCATGGAGCTGTTTGCCTCGAGCCCTGACAAGGCCGACCTGTACCGATATTTTGCAGCGCATGACCTGTACAACATCACCGAAGACGAGGTCACGAAGAACCAGCGTCAGGTGGGCAAGGTGGCTCACTTGGGTCTAGGCTTTGGTGCTGGCGGCGCTACGTTCCAGAAGGTAGCCAAGCTGATGGGCGGCATCGACCTGTCGCTGGAAGAAGCCACTGATGTGGTCAACAAGTACCGCGACGCTCATGGTGAGATCGTCAACGGCTGGAAGCAGTTCCAGAACAACCTGACCAACATCCGACAAGGCATCGAGGCATCCATCGACCCGTGGGGTATGTGCCAAGTGGAGCACGAAGCTGTGCGCTTGCCGTCTGGCCGTCGCATCTACTACCCGTCACTGGTCAAACAGAACGAGAACGGTAAGCACGAATGGTGGTACGGCAACGGCAGGTCTAAGGCTCGCATCTACGCCGGGAAGGGCGTTGAGAATTTGGTACAGGCACTGGCTCGTGACGTTATCGCTGAGCATGCTGTGCGGTTCTACAAGGACACTGGCTTGCGCCCATCGCTGGCTGTCCATGACGAGCTTGTGTTTGCAGTTCCAGAGAAAGATGCGCAGCAGCACCTCGATCATTTACAGGGCATCATGCGCCAAGGTGTGTCGTGGTGGCCAGAGCTTGTGACGTGGTCTGAGGGTGACATTGCGGATTGCTACGGCGAAGCAAAATAATGTTGACAGCACTCACCATGCTGCTACCATAGAGCATCGAACAAAAAGCCCCAACCGTCGAATGACGCATTGGGGCACAACCGCATTGGAACAACATGACAAACCCGGCTTGGACGTACAGCCAGCTCGACACATTCGAGACATGCCCACGTAAGTTCTACCACCTCAAGGTCAAGCGCGATATCGTTGAGCCGCCTACCGTACACACTGAGTGGGGTACACGAGTTCACACCGCGTTCGAGGACTTCATCAAGGATGGCGTAATGCTGCCAGAAGGTATGGAGCATTGGCAGAAGTTGGCATTCAAGCTGGCCAAACTGCCCGGTGCAAAGCTGTGCGAGAAAGAGTACGCACTCGACCGGAACTTCCAGCCGACAGCATGGAAAGGTGCATGGACTCGAGGCATCGCTGACTTGGTTGTGCTTCATGGCGACAAGGCCGTCGTCGCAGACTACAAGACCGGAAAGCGCAAGCCCACAGAGCAGCTCGACCTGTATGCCAACTACGTGTTTGCCCATCACCCAGAGATCAACAAAGTTACCACTGGCTTCATTTGGCTCAAGGAAAAGAAGATTGACTGGACGCCACGCGAACGCTCTGAGGTGCCCATCATTTGGCAGAACTTCGTGCCCCGTGTGAACAAGCTGGAGTCTGCATACGAAAGAGACAGGTGGCCAGCCAAAACGTCAGGGCTGTGTAAGGCTTGGTGCCCAGTATTGAGCTGCGAATTCAACGGGAGAAAGAATGGCTAGTACACCTGAAGGCAAGGTCAAAGACGCTTGCAAGAAGTTCCTTAAAGAGCGAGGCGCTTGGTTCTTTATGCCCGTGTCCAACGGCATGGGGCAGGTCGGTATCCCTGACATCATCTGCTGCTACAAGGGAGTTTTTGTAGCCATTGAAACTAAAGCACCCGGCAAGAAAAAGAACATTACGTCAAACCAAGAAAGAGTAATTGAAGCTATCAGAAGCGCTGACGGATTTGCTTGGGTAGTGGACAATCCTGATGACATGCCGATGTTGTTCGACGTGGTCGACGTTTATTCCAAACTGGAGCCTAAAAAATGACCCGAGCGTTCACAACTGACGACAAGGGCTTTTCGCCTTTAGCTGCTGTGGCCATGAGCACTGAAAAGATAGAAACTTTGCGTATACCGGCAAGTGAATTTAAAGTAGACGCCATCTTCGTCATGTCCCCCAAAACAGCACTGGAAATACAAAAGCTATCCAGAAAGAAAGCCGGGGGATTAGTCGAGGCGAAAAAGCTGCATATGCCATACGACTCGTTGATCGTAGAAATGCCTATTACCCCAGAGATTGCTATTTTACGAAACGCTGTTGAAGGTGAGAACAATATGAGTATTCGCAGAGTCGCGGCGCGAATTAGACGGACTGAGGTTAGTGGTCAGCCTGCGTTTGAGTTTTGGCCGTTTTGGGAGTTCGATAACGGTACTCTAGGCTGCGGCGCATTTATGGCTAATATATTCACAGACCAACAAACCGCAACCACGCAGTATGCTTTTTCCCCGAGCCCTATGGCGTACGCAATCAACAGCCACATTCTTAGTCAGGCAAATACCGCAACATCTTATGCCAAGCAATTCGCGGTGAATTTACTACGCATGGCTCCTAAACTCAAGCAAGAGGTTATTGAAGAAGTTAGCCCCTTGATGTTTATTTGGGAGTCAGTCATTAACTGCAAGTCAGGTATTGCTAAAACAAAAATTGGCCCGAGGCAAGGTGTAGGTACCATGCTTGGTCGGCGTAAGAAGATAATGGCTAGCACTGAGTACACTGTCGTCTCCCTGTCCGCAGTAGAGACCGTCTGCAAAGGAACTACTAGCCAACGCGCTGACGTAGAAGCTCACCTTGTGCGTGGGCATTTCAAGCGGCGAAGCAGCGGAGTGTACTGGTGGAGCCCGTTCATTCGTGGGACTGGCGAGCTCAAACAACGTAAGGCTTACATCGTAGAAGGAGCATTAGCATGACCAAATCAACAACCCGCAAGCTGGAATATCAGAAGGCCTACAACGCTCGCCCTGAAGAGGTGGCCAAGCGTGTGAAGAACAACGCTGCACGGCGCGAAGCCATCAAAGATGGCAAGGCCAAGGTCGGCGATGGTAAAGACGTAGCGCACAAGAAGTCACTGGAGAACGGCGGTGGTAACCACAAGGCCAACACAGCAGTTCAAGACCGATCAACCAACCGTGGATGGAGGAAGGGCAGTGGCTCATACAACCCAGACAAGTGAGGACGTGAGTCACTTCCCTCACTACGAACGCCCCATAGACCTAGAATACGAGCGCTTCAAAATGGAGTGTTGCTTTGCGTGGAACCTCGTAAACATTCAAGGAATGAACTACACACAGACCGCTAGAGTGCTAGGTGTTTGGGGGCCGAAAGCTAAAAAACTAGCTTTGCGTTATGAACGCGAGTGCACCACAAAGCAAGAAAACGAGGGCTGGGATGCCCGTTGGCTTGAGCGTGACGTACAACAAGGACTCTTTGTTTGGAAACCACTAATTTTTAGCGAGGCTATGGCGCTTCACAAATCACTCAACCCATGCTAATTCACAAAGAAAAAAAGGCAGTCGTACTCAAGCTTCGCAACCCATCACGAGTAACGACAGTCATACCAACCGCGAAGTTGGTAGAACACAAAGGGTCGACATTGGTTGCGATACCGCACAGGCCCGACGAAACTCGGGTGCTGCGTAACTTGGGCTTCGATGTTCCTGAACCCATAC
>Ga0208160_1000645_pt1 | contig 16040 bp, 30 predicted proteins | sample CB_VirMetaG_FD_184536 | JGI IMG/M metagenome (GOLD analysis project Ga0208160, IMG submission 184536) | Freshwater to marine saline gradient viral communities from Chesapeake Bay - CB_1504_1 Viral MetaG (SPAdes) (version 4) | ecosystem: Environmental > Aquatic > Marine > Coastal | place: USA... | reverse complement strand
TATCCATCCAGATGCCATACCAGGTCGGCCCACCGTCCTTTTTCGTGGGATAGCGCCCCACCCGGTGCGTCAGGCCATCGATCACAGCCTTCGGCAGCTCTCGAGCCTCGTTCACCCAGGCACCAGTCAGCTCTAGGGACAGCAATTTCCTTACATCCTGCGGCGATGTAAGGGCCATGAAGATAACTTCACAGTCGATTCCAGCGGCGCCATCCCGTGCTGGCAGTTTTAGGTGGTGTGTGATTGGCGGCTGCCAGCGGATCCCGCCCCAGATATCCTCTGGGAATAGCTCTTGCCAGGTCTTGATGGTGGTCGTGCGCAGCTCGGGATATGTATTTCTGACAATCACAAACCTGGAGTATCTGATGCCATCACGCGGACTGGGCTTTTGGTTCACAGCCCGCAACATTATCTCGGCTGCGCAACCATAGCTCTTACCAGAACCCACTGGCCCCATCAAGCCTCTCACAAAGCTATTATCGTGCAGAAATTTCCACACGGTTGGGCTGTTCGAGAAGTCCAGATCCATGCTCGGCAGTGTCACGATATCGTCCCCCTGAACGGAATAGACGTTGTGCGCTCGGCCCGCGCCCGCTCCACATTCTCTCTCAGCAAAGCAATCTCGTTCTTTAACCGCCCAATCTCGGCTTTCAGCTCAGAGATCTGCTCAGAAACCTTAATGAACTGTCGATCAACTTCCGCCATGTCGTGCTAACCTCCCTAGATCTTCTATCCAGTGCAGCGGGATATCCTTCTTCCCCCGCAACATTTCACCGATCGTTGCCTCAGAGCGACCATAGCGCTGGGCGATCTCTCGAGGGCTAAGTTTCACTTTCACCATCAGCTCCCCCAGCTTCTTCGCCGTGGGATCTACGGGAGCTGGCTCTCTCTGCTTCTTCGACATCAATAACCTCCTCATATGTCGTTATAGGATCCGCATCCTCGATCAGCTCAGGACCGCGCATATTGATCCCAATGATACTCGGCTTCTCCTGGTTAGCCTCAGCATCCAGCAATCCGCTCGCCTTCGCCAGCACCCGCAGCGTAGCCACCTTGTCAAACAACTCAATCGTCACGCGCCCATCAGGACCAGCCGTTATCTTCTTAATCGCGCTCAGCGCCTCGGGCGGGATCTCGTCAATGTCCTTAACCGTTCCATCCAGATTCACTATATCCGTGATATTCGTCGTTCCAATCTTCAGCAGCTCAGAAGCAACCACTTCCTTGTTGTGATACAAAGTCTCCGATCGACCAATCCGACGCTGCACCAACCGCACACCGCCAAACCGACCAATCGGAGGACGCTTATCAGATCCCTTAGCCATTCACCCTCACCACGGAATATCGTCATCCAGCCCCTGAGAGGCCGCTGGAGCGCCATTGTCGCTCCCAGATGACTCCCCATACCCAGAAGGCGTGAAGCCCTCTCCACGGCCCTCTCCGTCGCTCTCAAACAGGGTTAGCCATATCTCCCCATCCTTATTCGGAATCGGCAAGCTCTCCAGCTTAATCCTTACAGCCTTCCCATCCTTCTGAAAGGCAATCCCATGACGAAGCCACACTGGCTTGTCTCGGCCCTCAATCTCTTTGGCTTGGCTTACTGTAAAACGCTTCATTCCGTCTCTCCTCGTTTTTCGGAAAATATTTTCGTGAGGCCCCCGCACACAAGAGCGCGGGGGCGGGGGGAAAGGGGTGGGGTCGCACGATCGGCCCCTCCCGCGCCCGATAGGGGGGTGGCATCTGCTGCTGCGCCCCGTCACCAGGCCAAGCGACCGTTTGGCTCGTTGACATCATGCCCGCAAGCTCCTCTTCAGACCTTGGAGCAACTTGTTCACCTCTGCGCTCTTGCTCTTGCCCAGCGCACGCTTCACTGGTTCCTGAAAGTATCCGATCCCTCTGGCCATGTCTCTGCTGTTGCTCCTGCAATACTCAACATGGCTGGTCAGGATCTCTTTCCAGGCATCAGGCTCGAGTCCCTGGCTGACCCAAGTCACCATCATCTGCTCATCCCGTTCCTGATACTGTCGAGGCGTGCCATAAGCATCAGCAACTCTTAGAAACATCACACACATCATTCTAGCCTTATCTTTATACTCGTTACTATTACTCGTTAATGTCTCGTTCTGTGCAACCTTAGAAGTTGCAGGGGGTGCAACCTCAGAAGTTGCACCTTGGTGCAACCCATCAGGTTGCAGGTCAAAGGTGCTGACCTTTTCTTTCCCCAGGTTATTCACAGCGTTATTCACAAGGCCAGCTTCTCTTTCTGCGAGGTCCATTTGCTCTCTTGCCGTTAGGTTTGAGCGTGCTTCTTCCTCATCTTTGACCTGTTCATCGTAGATCACTTTGACGGTATTGGTGGTCTGTCCTTTGTATTGCTTCTTGGCATAGACCAGGTAGCCGAGATCGAGCAGGCGCTTGATCTGCTTGTTGGCTGCTTGTCGTGAGATGCCCAGGTCTTTTGCTATTCGTGCTTGTGACACGAATGTGCGGCCCAGCTCGTCGGTGTAGCTGCACATGACAGCGAGGACGGCGAGTGCGGCGGTTCTGTTGATCTCTGGATCCTGGACGGCGCGAATCGGAAGGATCGAATACTTCCTGAGATCCTTGTTTCTGAGCGTCTCTATTTTTTGCATATTGTTTATTACTCATCGAAGAACACCGTCGCAATGAGCAGTGGCTGGCCGTAGCGCTTCTCGACCTCGAGCTTCGAGACGAGTGCGTCGTCTTTGAATACGATACCGTTCATGGCATCGAGGGCTGCCTTTGCTATGTTGTCGATGTCTGGTTTGCCTGGTCTGTAAATGCTTCCCTTGAGGAGAGCTGCTTGTTGTTTGTGTTTTGGCCAGCTCTTTGGGATCTCGAATTGGGCCAGGATAACCACACGACATGGCACCTCTGTCGGCTCCAGCTCGGCATCTCTCATGGCCTCGAGGGCGACACGGCGCAGCTCTAGCTCATAAGCCTTGGTCTTGGCTGGTGTGTATGTGCGCCCAGCGCGGGTGAACCTGGGCCTGCCCTTGCCGATCGGCTGGCCGCTGAGAACAACGTGGACGCAATTAACCATTAGTTAGCCCCTCTGGCCGCGCCTGCGGGCGCACGGTCTTTGATACGACGTCGGACTTGTGGCAGCGCATCATAATGTCTTTGCCGTAGAGACGATAGATTGTTTCATAGAGATCGCCGGCGCCGCGCATGGCGGTCTCGCAGCTGGCTTCGCTGTCCAGCCAGATCGTAGCATCGATCGGCTCGCCCAGCAGATGGTATGAGATCACCAGGGCGGTAAAGTATTCAATCATTGCTGCTGCTCCATTCGGTGTCCTCGATCCAAGGCGGCTTTGGCAACGTGATGGCCGAGGCGATAGTTCTGTTGCAGGCGCCACACCTGACCTTGGTTGGGGCATCTGGATAGATGCGACCCTTCGTGAGCTGGCCGCAGAAGTCACATTCTACATAGCTGGAATAGTGCGGCTTCCATCCCTGGTCCGTCATTGCTTGACCCTCTTGAGCCAATCCGAGACCTTTGGATCTGGCGCTGGCAGCTCGAGCGCTCTCAATACCAGGTCAACCACCACCTGGGCCTGGCTTGTCTTTTGTTCCTGGGCGAGCGCGTCGATGCGGTCCTTCAGCTGGGCTGGGACACGCAGATAGAACCCCACCAGATTGGCTGATTTCTGTCGTTTCACAGTCACTTAGCGATTCCTCAAAAAAAATAGCGATTGCCCTATTGACATTAGCGATATCGGTGTGCAGATAATAGGGTGTTGATTGGCTATTGGATGCCGATCGTTCGGAGGTTCAAATGAAGAAGCAAGACAAGAATAGCGCGGCGTTCGACTTGTTCGACCAGCCTGGCGCAAGCGGCCAGGTCGGTGAGCGGCAGGTTGATCTCGAGGATCTGATCGCGTTCGAGGATAGCCTGCTGGCGAAGGTCCAGGCTGGCGACAAAGCTGGCGCTGATGCCTGGGTCGCCCAGGCCAAAGCGGGCCAGGTAATGCGGATCTGTTAAGGAGGAAACGACGATGGCAAATTATTTCAATTTGTCCGCCAAGGACAAAGATATCGAGGGTCTGATCGCGGCAGACGGATTAGCCTGGCTCTACCCCAGCCCGGCCCGTGATCTGCGGGTGCATGAGCTGGAGCGGGATTTCGAAAAGCGGTGGGGCGAAGCTGCCCCGGCATGGCCCGCTCGGGGCCGGTGGTGAGGAGATGGACATGTTCAAGATTTGCAGATGCTGCGGAACGAGGGCCAGCCTTCGCGCTCGCAAGTGCAAGCCGTGCGGCGGCCCTGCAATCTGGGACAAGCCCACGGCGATGCAGCTCGCAGAAGAGCAACGGCGCAAACAGCGCATGGAAGAAGTCGCAGCGTGGATCATGGCTCAGTCTGAGCCCCAACAATGAGGAGATAGACAGATGGCAGCACAGACTTTTGCACAAATTGCAGCGATCGCCCGCGCCTTGCCGTTGGGCACCCACGAAGATCTTGCAGACCGCGTGAAGCTGATGATCGACAACGCAGAATTGAACGCACACGACACCATTTATGTGGACAAGGCTGCGACCGAACAGGAGTTCGACGCGATCGCGCTTTCCACGCTCGAAAGCAATCTTTGTTACTGCGGCGATTATGAAGTGTGCATGTGGTTCGCTGAAAACGATACGCCCTTTTGAAAACCAGGAGACAGACAGATGAAAAAGATGAGTGATGCAGTGATCGTGGCCAAAGAGATCCGGGCGATCCTGAAGGCGCACGGCGTCAAGGGTTCTGTCCGGTCTGACAATTACAGCGGCGGCAACGCGGTGCGGGTTTACCTGGCCGACGAGATCAGCCCCGAGCTTTACGCCAAGATCTATTTCGAGGCGGACAAGTTCCGGGCCGGGCACTTCAACGGCATGGAAGATATCTATGAATATCGGAAGGTCGATGGGCCCAGCGCCGATTACATCTTCTTTAACAGCCCCGAGGGTTATCTGATGGGCTATCCCCAGGCGGAGGCAGCTTGATCTTGTTTGGCGGGCCTGCGGGCCCGTCACGCTGGACCAATCTCGAAGGAGGAAATGAGATGAGCAACATTGAAGCCATAACTTTTAACACGGGCCGCGCCTACACTGTGGGCGGCCAACCGATCAGCGCAGCGTTTGATGCCGAGACTGGCGTGATCGCTTTCGTTGACCACGCGCGCTTGATTGAAGGCGTGATCCGCAACCGCACCAGGTTGAGCCAGGCGGCGATCATGGCCGCCTACGACGGCGGGGCATACGAGATGCCGCGTCGGGAGGATCTTCCCTTGATCGATGTTGCGCGCCTGGCCGACCAGGCAAGCCGCTACCATTTAGCATGAGGAGATCGCAATGCCCTTTAAGTTTGAAACTGGCATAGCCAATGGCGAGCCCTTTCAGCGCCTCGAGTTCGAGACCTTCGAGGATCTCGAAACCTATTTCCTCAGCGAATGTTGGGGAAAGAAGGGCCTGCGGACCAAGGTGATCGGCACCGTGTTGCTGATCCAGGAACGGAAGGAGTAACTATGAAGGCGATCGTTTATTTCCGTGTGTCCACCCAGCGCCAGGGCGAGGCTGGTAACGGCCTCGACGCCCAACGCGAGGCGGTTCAGGACTGGTGCTGCGCCAAGGGCTGCGAGATCCTGCAAGAGTTTGTCGAGATCGAGAGCGGGCGCAAAAACTATCGGCCCCAGCTGTTGGCTGCGATCGAGGAGTGCCGCAAGCAAGGCGCCGTTCTGATCGTGGCCAAGCTCGATCGTTTGGCGCGTAACCTGTCGTTCATCGCAAACCTGATGGATAGCCAAGTAAAGTTTGTTGCGCTCGATATGCCCAACATGGACGATCCAGACGTTAGCCGCTTGACCATTCAGCTGCTGGCCTCGATCGCTGAGTTTGAGAGCCGCCGGATCTCGCGCCGGACGCGGGAGGGCCTGGCCCAGGTGCGCAAGCACAAGGCCCTGGGCTCGCCCTGTCCCGAGGTCGGCGCCGCTGCTGGCGGTGCAGCGCTGGCCGCGAAGGCCGCAGACAATGCGTTGCGCGTGATGCCCTACATCGAGAAGCTCCAGGGATACGGGCACACCAGCCTGCGCGCACTTGCCAAAGAGCTGAACGAGTGGCTTGTGCCCCTGCGCATCGACAAGAACAATCAACCTGTTTTGCCTGATCCTGTTCACGGCCCAATGTGGCAACCACAACAAGTCAAAAACATTTTGGAGCGTGCAGCATGAAACGATTTTGGAACGCACTGGGATCTCTGATCCTGATAGCTATAGGCAGCGCCATGATCTCGATCGTCCTGATTAATTGGATGATCGGGTGCGGCGAAACTTTCTACAACGCAGACGGATCCTGGGAGACTGGGAGCTGTTTCTTAATTCCATATGAACCAGTAAGGAGTCAGTGAATGGATGAAGTTGACATCAAAAAAATGCACCACCGCAACGCACCAGATACCGAGGTGGCTGCGGCAGTGCTAGTAGCCCCCCGCGTAACAGGGCTCAGGAAGCAAGCCCTCGAGGCATTGTCCAGGCAGACACAAGGAGCCACGGGAGAGGAGTTGTCCAGGATTATGGATGAATGGCTTTACTCAGTCAAGCCACGCATGACCGAATTGGCGCACATGGGTCTCGTCGAGGACAGCGGACGCCGCAAAGTAAACAAACGCAACCGCCAGGAAATCATCTGGCAAATCACAGACCAAGGGAGAACCTATATCAATGGCTAAGCTATCACCCGACAATCACCTAAGCGGCAGCGTCTTGCCTGCCTGGCTGGGCTTCAGCCCCTATCAGTCAGCCTATGACGTGCTCGAGCGCGCCAGGGCGCACAACAAAGGAGAGCCACGGCCAGAGCTGGACAGCTTGCCAGCCGACATCGGATCCGCGATCGAGCCTATCATCCTCGAGCGCGGTCTGCGTCAGCTCGGCATCGATCCAAGCCTGGTTTATCACCACACCGAAGATGGCGAGGAGGCGGCAAAGGAACACCCGAGCCTCGAGCTTTACTATTCTGATGACGGGATAATCGATCTGCCCGCGCCGATCGAGATCCAGACCAACGAAGGCCAGGGCATCTATGTGATGAACGATGATGGCGAGATCAGGATCGAAGGCAAGATTATCCTCGAGGCAAAGTTTACGACCGTGCCGAAGAAGCCAATAGATCCACCGTTACATCGAGGGCCACTCCAGCTTCAGGCTGGCATGATGTGCCACGGTGCAAAGTATGGGATCCTGTTCACCTGTTACAGCGGGCGCACGATCGAGATCCATATCTTCCCGAAACACCAGGACACGACCAGGCTAATTAGCCAGGCAGTGATCGATTTCGAGACACATATGGCAGAGGGCACATGGCCTGAGCCGCAAAACATTGAGGAGCTGGGCTGGAAATACAACGACCCAGATCCAGAGCCAGAGATCGAGTTGGATTCTGACCTGGCGCAAGTTGTTGAGATCTACCAAGACGGGGTAAGAGCGATCAAAGCTGGCGAGGAGCTGAAAGCAGACGCTACTGAAAAGCTCATGGCAGCGCTCGGCAATCACAAGATCGGCTCAGTCTACAGTGAGACAGGCAGGCAATACAAAGTCAGCTGGCCCTGGCGCACGATGAAGCCAAAGCCAGCGCAGCTATGCCCACATTGCCAGGGAGAGATCGAAGAGGCCAAGCCTGGCAGCACAACCAGACAGAAATCAATTAGCGTGAAAGAGGTTTGACATGAGCAAATTGCCAACACTTGCACCCCAGAACATGACCGAGGCGATGGAGTTTTCCAAGATGCTATCGGTCTCCGAGATGGTGCCGAAAAGCTATCAGCGCAAACCCCAGGATATCCTGGTCGCTGTGCAATGGGGCTATGAGCTGGGACTGCAACCGCTCCAGGCATTGCAGAACATTGCGATCATCAACGGCAAGCCGTCAGTCTATGGTGATGCCGCCCTGGCCCTGGTTAAGAACGATCCCCGCTGCGCGGGCGTGCAGGAAAAGGTCGAAGGTGAAGGTGATGCGCGCACTGCATACTGCAAGGTGAAGCGCCGCTATGGCGAAGAGATCGAGGAGACGGTCGCGCAATTCAGTGTGGCCGATGCGAAGCGCGCTCGGCTGTGGGGCAAGCAAGGCCCGTGGTCGCAATATCCAGACCGTATGTTGCAAATGCGCGCTCGAGGCTTTGCCATCCGCGATGCGTTCCCTGATGCCCTCAAAGGTGTAATCACCGCTGAGGAGGCCCAGGATTACCCTACAGAGCCGAAGGATGTTACGCCCAGGGCAAACCCCCTCGATCAGATCAAGGCGCCCCAGCCCGCCCCTGAGGCGCTCTCAGAGCCTATTCCAGAAATAGAGCCCGAGATCGAACCTGAGATCGAGGACGCAATCGAGGTGGAGTCAGAGGTTGAAGCAGACTTCAGCCCTTGGCAAGTGTTCAATCACCTGGGCAATCCGTATGGCAAAGAACCACCGCGCACATCCCAGGACTATGTGGAAATGCTCAAGAAAATGATGGGCGTCTATGCCAATGTCCAAATGTCATCTGATGGAGACACGTTTGAGCCACGCGAGAAGATGACAATGCTTCGCCAGGTGCGTGAACAGAACCAGGCACGCATCGATCAGCTGGGCGAGATGAAAACCAAAGAAGTCATGGACGCATATAAGACACATCTGCGCCGACTTGGAGCGGAGATGAATGATGAATGAGCGCGTGCGATTTAACCTGACCGAGAAGCAACGGGAGATCTTCGATCACATGGTGAAGATCCAGGAGCAGACAGGCATTACACCGACGCAGAAGGAATTGGCAGCAAAGTTTGGCATTGCCCAGGCGACAGTTGCCAAGCACCTAGCGGCGATCGAGCGAAGAGGCTGGATCCAGAGGGCGGCGGGGCTGAAGAACGGCCTCACGATCCTCTAGTGGACGCCCTGGAGTTTGACGATGCCCCGGCAGCCATCAGACAAGCGGATCTGTGGCAACGCCAGGGCATCGCGTGTCTCCTGTTGCAAAGCGGAGACACGCTCCTGCTAGTCACAAGGGAGGAATATGACTACAGGAGACGAACAGACAATCGCATCGGGCGACTGCCAATCTTAGAAGTATTTAGGGCAGCAATCTAGCTGCCCTTTTTCATTTTCTTTTTTGCACTGTCACGAAGCGCCTTAGCGGTTGGCGCCCCCTCCTCACCAGGCTTGCGCATCTTTTCGCCCGAGCCTTCAGCAATCCGTTTACGTTTAGCGTGGATGTTGGCCCACAGTCCAGGTTTCTTTGCCATCACTCATTGATCTCCCAATGCGGCGCGTCGATGAATGGCCGCTTCCCCTGGCCGCGACGTAAATCAATGTAAGCGTTCATCAGATCCTCGCATGAGCCATCCCATTTGCGGACATCATCAACGTGCCAGGCTGCGCCCCACCGCAACGGGACATCGATCTCCTTGGCGGCCTCGATCATCGCATCCCCGATGTCGTCATACAGGTTTAGCTCCCAAGATCCCCGCGATCCGCAGAAAGCCATGAGATCCACTGCCAGGCCATCAATGTGCTTGGACTTCATCGTTTGGCTGGCGCCCTTTTCTACCAGCTCACGCTGTTCCTCGATCGTGCGAAGGCCACAGATCACACCAAAGTCAACCTTGGTGTAATGGATTGCAGACTTAACGATTGCGACCATGCGTTCATCAACGCCCTCGAGCTTGTCCAGGCTGCGCTGCGATAGTTTGAATTGTCCCATTACTTGCCCTTCCCAAAAAATCTTGTTGCACTACGCACGCCGAAGCTGGCGGCGACAATTACGCCCAGAGTGTATTGATACCAGTCGGGCATAACTTCCAAAGCAGCAAATCCCTGCTCGGTCACGGTTCGCCCCCAGTTACCGCAGAAAGACAGGATCAGCGGGATCGAGAACAGAATCGTGAGCCATTCGTCCTTCCAGCTTGACGTGCTGGCCTGCGCCATAACGCGCTCCCACTCCGCCTCCGAAGTGGCGGCACTCAACATGATCTGCGCCTCGGCCTTGGCCTTGGCGACCTTGGCCTCAGTCTCAGCGGCCTTGGTATCAACCGCGCTCTTGAGCCAAGTGCCCGCCAGATTTGCTATTGGACCTAGTAATGCTTGGATCATTTTCTTGCTCCCATTGCATTGAAGCCAAAATAACCTACCACGACGCCACTCGCAGCCACACTATAAACTGGAGCGATGTCAGCCAAGAGCGACGAGGCATGATCGAGCCCCAGCCAAGCTGAGACAAGGATCAGAAAAGGATACAGAAGCATCCCAGCGGCACAGGCAATCGTCAACGCTCGCTCTGTGTCGCGCTTGGCATCTCGGTCCATCATCTCTAAGCGGCGATCCTCCAACATGATTTCGCGCTCTTGCTTGTCGATCCTGCCGTTGCCGTTCAGATCATATTCACTCACTTCCATTTCCCTTGCGACCTCCCCATGTAATAAATCGCCACGCCGAGGATAGCAGCGCCCGATAAAACAGCCAAAATGCCAACAGTCCACTCAATGAGAGCCTGCTTAATCTCCTCTTTGCGATAAGCGTGTTTCTCACGCTGCGCCTTAACCTCGCGCAGAATGTTCCGATAACGCTCTTGCCCCCTGTCCCCATACATATACCCGATCATCGTTAGGATTTCTTGCTTCTGCTTTTCGATCTTCTCTTTAGCCGCGAAGATTTCCATAGCTTCTGCTTCAGCAGATCTGCTAAACGATTTATACCAGGGTGGATTCTTGGCCTTCTGCTCGAGGAAGCCAATGTCCGACATAGCCCCAGCCCACTTAGAGAGCTGGCCCACGCAATCCTCGATCTCACGACCAGCAGCAACAATTTGCTTGATGCCATTAAACGATGCGGTGGCTGCGGAGATTGCTGTAATCGGATCGATCATGTGGCGGTAAACCTCGCTGGGCAAACATAGCTTGGGCTCACACGATAGAAGATATTGTCCCATCCGTAGGGGTGAGGCTCTTCGCAATGATAGTGACAGACCTTGTGGAACCAAGATCCGCGATAGTTAAGGAAGAGGTGTCCGTAGCTTATGAGGACTAGGACACACATTGTTCATCCCATCTTCACCAGGACTGAGACCAGCAACAGAATAATGGCACCGCTCGCGCCAATCAGGATCGATTCAATCCGCTTGATCCTGGTGAACACTTCCTTGAATTGAATGTGCACTTCGGTCTTGATCGCGGTCACGTCACTCTCCAAGCGATCGATCTTTGGTTCGAGCTTGTCGAGTCGGTTGTGTGCATCAGCAACGGTTTGCGCAGCCATCAGTCAAAGTCCTTCACTTCCTGCGGGGTATTGTCAACAACAGCCTGAGCAGCAGCACGTTCTGCATCGTCAGCAACGATCAGTGGGTTGTCCACAGTCTCGGTTGTAGCATTGCCTTCATCGTCGTAGGTGGTCTGCTCGACCTGAGCATCGAGGGGGTCGATGCCAGCCTGCACCCAAGTGTGCATGATCTCATCGCCCTCTTCGTCATACTCGCCAGACGGCTCCTCGAAGGTCTTCTCTGGCCTGCCATCAGCCAGACGATACTGGGCCAGCCGTGCAGTGGCCTTGCGGTATTCTGCAAGCTGCCAGTTGAAGACGTTGTTAGCCTTGTTCACATCGTGGTTCGCAGAGAAGTCAGCCATGAAGGCATCGAAGGCACCGTCAGCAGTGCGGATGGACTTCTCACGGGCTTGGGGCGGCCAATCCTTTGCGATATGCTTTTGTGCGCGCTTCTCAAGTTGAGCATCGGTGAGCGGCGCATCACCTTTGGTTACGAAGATAGCCATTAGTAATCCTCCCGCTCACAAATGATGCCAATGTCGTTGAGGTTTGTTGGAGCAGTCCCAAAAACTACAGTGTAGATGAAGCCGTCGTAACTGACCGTGTAGTCGTCGCCAGAGCCTTCTTTCTGCAAAGCGCCGGCATCGTAGACAAACTTTGGCTTCCACCCACGCTCAAGGGCGAAGTCAGTTTCAGAGCCATCGCCAGCGAACCAGAAGATCTCTTGAACGTAGCGAGGTTGATTACGCAGGCCAGCCAGTTCTTCACGTAGGTTTTTGGCATCCGCCGAAATGTAAACAGTCATTGTGCTGCTCCTTGATTTGCCCAGCGGCGTCCAGTTTTGATAAGACTGACAGTTTTTTCTGGCATATCAAACATCTTCGCCACTTCACGACCTTTCAATCCAGCAGCAAGTGCCGCTTTCACCTTCGCAATAGTGTCTGCGGTATATTTAGCCATAGAGTTTTTCTCGCCAGACCTGCCCTTCGTTGAGTTGATCGGCTTTGAAATGGCATCCTCAAATGACCAACCCCAACGGCCCAATCTGCTATGCAGGGTTTGCACAGAAATTCCAGAAGCCTCTGCCCATTCGACAAGCGTCTTGGTCTGACCGTTATGCGTTATCAATCTATTTACTGACGTGTTCCGCATTTGCTCAGTTGCAGTTGCCCAGCGACAATTTGAAGGCTCATAGTCACCATTAACGTCAATACGATCAATAGATAGCCCATCAGGGCGTTCGCCCATGTCTGCTAAGAATTGCTCAAAGCTATTAGCCCAGCTTTCACATACAGATATTCCACGACCGCCGTAGCGATGGTAGTTATCGTTGTTGGGGTTTGAGCAACGAGCCTTCATCGTTGCCCAGACGTAATATGTTGGTGTTCTAGACATGCCATGCGTTGTGTGCGCGCCCATCTCACACCCCCTATTCTTCGACCACTAGGCCATTGCTGGCACTGATTGCAGTTCCGACCGCAGTGGTCGTGTTGGATACTCGGCGCAAGCCTTGGAATACGCTGCGGCCAGCCGAGGTGCCTACGTGTAGTAACTGGCTGCTGTCGTCAAAAGCTAGGGCTGTGACGGCATCGCTAGACCCGAACAAAGTCGCTTGCGCACCCTCGGTGAACAAATGTTTCTCGTCGTTATATATGCGAGAAATCTGCTCGGCTGTGGGTGCAGTGGCGGAGATGCGCCAGAGTGCTAGGGCCGAGGCAGAGGCTGGGTAGCTGTTAAAATCACTGTCATAGCCAACTGAAGCATTTGGTGTCCCGTGGTTGATATTATTTGTAAATGCCGCAGAGGCCGACAGCACCCCATTCAGATAGACATATAGAACGCCAGAAACCCGTGTAATGCAGGCAAAACTCCAAGTATTCAGAGGAAGAGCTGTCGCCGCAGTCACTTTCCCTGCATACCCCGTTGTTTGCGTCTCCCAGAAGCGCAACGACCCAGATGCCGCACCGAAAATCCACCCGCCAGTGGATGATGTCACAGACGACCTTACAATGTAGGCATCAACAGCGTTGAAGGCCGAAGGCTTAACCCACCCCATCACGCAGAAGTCACCCGTCCCGAAGTCGAGGTCAGAGTTATACGGCTGCTCAAGGTAGTTGCTGGAAGAGAACCCACTGTAGGCCACCAGATCAGCGCCCGTTGCCACAGCAGTTCTGGTCACAGTGCCGTTGACGATCAGGCCGTTGTTGTTCACCGAGCGGTCTGCGTCTGCGAGTTTGACGGAGACGTTGTCAAAGTCAGAAAACTCGCCCACAGAACCTGCTGCACTTTGTAGTGTTAAACGAGTAGTGGTTCCTGTTGCTATAAACGTGTGCAAGTTTGTGCCTGTAGTAAAGGCCGTCACAAGAGCATTTGAAGCATTTGCTGGCGTCCCAACTAGCAAACGGGAAGAAACCTCAGTTTGCTCAAGAGAAACAACATATTTAACTCCAGTTACGGTAAAAAAGTCCTGATATGCGCTCGCATTGGTAGCACTATCATTAGTAATACGAAGCCTGTTAGACACCACAGACAGACTTGCGTTACCAGAAGCCGTCCACCCACTCGTATCCGTATCAAACGTCCCATTCGTCACCAACTCACCAGACCCAACCAGATCGGTGTCATCGGTATCGGACAGGAAGCAGCCCTTGATGCTGCCGTTCATCCAGCCTGTGTTGTAGGTGGAGGTGAGGAGGGCGGACATGGAAGTAGACAGATTTGCACTACTCAAAGCAAAGCATTGCAGGCCGCCAGTGCCGTTTGGAACACCGCTCACCGCCGAAGAGCCGCTTGTGAAAAGCGTGGCGCCGCTAACATACGCATCCTCAACACGGGTCATGAGCCTTAGAGGTAGGCCAGCACCAGAATAGCCGATGTAGGTTCCAAAGCCATCTGCTGCAAAGAGGCTCTCCTTATAAAGCTGGTAGAACGACGCATTGGTGCAGAAAAAAAGCGTCCCGTCACCGTCAAAAGCGACCCACCTCATGCCGACTGTCGAAGCACTATCAACAACCGTCCCATCGTCCTTAATCACACTCACGCCACCATTCGTCGCCACTGCAATCGTAGGCACAGGAAGCCCAGTCGCAGGGTCAATCGGGGCGTCGGGCAGGACGGTCATGGCTACGTCGTTGACGACGCCATTAACAATAGGAACTACTGTCCCTGATAAGGTAACGTCTGTGTTCCTGTCTACAATCCCAGAATAGCTCCCCCCTCGGGCCGAAGTATTTCCTGTCCTGTTCAAGGTATCAGCAATAAAGTTGATTGTATTTAGCCCAGATGCTGACGAGACTACATCCAAGCCAAAAGAAACAGTGCCGTTTAAAGCGGAAATGCAACTGACATCGAAGGTAGCGGGAAAGAACGCTCTTTCGTTATTCGTCCCAGCATCATTAAACACCATCCACATCGGCAGATCAGGATCATCGCCATCGTGGATCGTGACCTTATCGCTCTCAGCCACAATCACAGCAACCGCAGGGAACTCACGTCTGGAACCACGGGTGCTGGTGTTCAGCGTCTCGTTATACCAGCTTGTATGCTGAGTGCGCTTGCGCCATGCGCCACCGTCGCTGTCCTTCGAGGTGTCGTAGACGAACACGTCAACAGCGGTAACAGCCTTAGAAGCTGCAATGGCTTTTAGATCGAGCTCATTCGTTGTCAGAGAGCCATCAACGTCAGCGTTGGCAAAGGTAGGGCTCCGACCGAAAATCCCGCCAGTTTGTTTGATCGTCATACTCGCCTCCTTGCAGCGATATCGTTACGGTTGACCGCGAGCGAATTGTTATCTCGCCTATACCACATTTATGGTCTCTGTTCCATAATATTTCCAAGATTCGGGGATCTGCTGGGCCCCATTTCCCCAGGCTTCCACCAATACCGTTGTCCAAACTGATTGCGATATCGGGTCTCTAGGCGTTGCATATTTGAGCGCGCCTTTGGGTCTGCCATCAGTTGCAGCTGATCGATGACCAAGCGCTCGAGGGCCAGGCGTGAATACCAGAGGCTTGAGCCTGGTGTGTAGCGTGCTGCGAAGTTAATCATCTCACGCGCTGCATTGGTATCATCGCCCTGGGCAGCTTGGACAATATTGCCAATCGTCAGCTTGCGAAGATCATCGGCAAAGCCAACCACCGGGCCCGCTACGGTCTCGGCCAGGCCGCGATCAAAGCGGTTGACGTCCGAGAACATAAAGTCCCCATAGATCCCCAGGCCCCCGCCTTGCAGGAAGGCAGCCAGCCAGAAGGCATTGTCAGTCATGGGGCGCGGATCCCGGCCCTTGCTCATCTCTTTCAGCTGCATCGCCAGGGCGCCCATCAGCGTCGTCGAGATAATCAGGTCAGCGAAATAACGGCCTTTGTTCTTGGCGCCGGGCTGCGTCATGCCGCGCATCAGGTGCGTGTTCACCAGGGTAATGCCGAAGTTTTTATACATGGCAAAGGATCTGGTCAGCTCACCCGAGATCGTGCCTGGGCGGGTCTCCCCCGTCAGCGCAATGCGGCCACGCAAGCTCGAGGATGGCACTGCAAAGTTTGTCTCGGTCTCGACCATCTCCATCAGCCTGGTTGCTAGGTCGCGTGCCAGGCCAGGCGCAATATCTGTGCGTGCCTCGATGTCCTCAGCCCGTAGGAAGCTGGCGCCCTCATGCTCATAGAGCGGCGAGCTGCGCATCACATCCCAGCGATCGGCGCCGATGTTATATCGCTCCATCGTCTTGCGTAGACGCGGATCCAGCTCATCGAAGCGCTTGCCCACGTTGTCAGCCA
>Ga0208160_1000640_pt1 | contig 16099 bp, 32 predicted proteins | sample CB_VirMetaG_FD_184536 | JGI IMG/M metagenome (GOLD analysis project Ga0208160, IMG submission 184536) | Freshwater to marine saline gradient viral communities from Chesapeake Bay - CB_1504_1 Viral MetaG (SPAdes) (version 4) | ecosystem: Environmental > Aquatic > Marine > Coastal | place: USA... | reverse complement strand
TTCTATGGTGGAGAAGGTATAGGGATTGGGGCATTAGCTCAGCTGGTTAGAGCCCCGAACTCATAATTCGGTCGTCGTTGGTTCGAGTCCAACATGCCCCACTTGACAGCGGTACACAGATATGATAGGTTAGACCCATCATCAAACGAAAGGGTATATCATGGAAAAAGTATTCGAGGGCTATCGAATTGTTCTAGAGGTAGATCAAGATTGGTTTGAGGCTATCGCAAAGATGACTGATTATTCAGAGCATGGTGAACTCATGAATTGGGTATCAACAGATCGTATCACCGTTACACGCGAGGTATGCGATATTTGCAATGTTATTGCAGATGAGTTAGAATACATTGAACATGATGATTTCATTCACGAACAAGAGGAGGAAGAAGTCTAATGGCAACTATCGGTGGTACACAAGAATTCATGGCAGCACACATGGGTCACAAGACAAGTATCTCTATGCTTGAATTATCTGACGTTAGGTATATTACAGAGATATGCAAACTACATCACGATGGTAGTCTCTGTGTTTCTTTAGGTGAGAAGGATAGCGAAGAGTGGGTACAGAATACTGGTGCATATCTTTACTGTCATGATTGCCAAGTAGAAGAAGAATTAAATTTGGGGGAAGTTGTAGAGGACTAACTCTTGACAATACCCCCACTAGATGATAGCATTGGAGCATGATGGAAAGACAGGCAAACAAGATACTAGACATTATTGCTGACGGTAGATATAGTCTTTCTGACATTGACTATCTTGGCTTTCATGTAGTAAACTTATCAACGAGGCAAGTGAGAAAAAATGCTTTAACACTTGCTGATTCAATTATTCATTATTCCGAAAACCCTTTCTCAGGAGATGTAGATGGACAAGACACCCTTTTCTAAATGTGAAATTTTATCAGACCTATACAATGATTTTTTTGGCACACCAGAGTGGGAAGATTTTTTTCTTAAGAATGATCTTGGAATTTTTTGTGCCGTTAGTTTTGTTGCAGGTTCTACAACCTTAACAGATATCGGTGAAAGAGATGTTGTTGCTGCCTACAACGCTTTATGTGAAACTCTGAAAGTAGACAAAGAGTTTTCATTTTCTACCATAGATGAGATGCTAGAGTGAACAGGGGTAACGATGCGCTAACCGCATTCTTTGGTGGGTTTGTTTTCCTGATTGTTTTCTTCTTTATCCTGGTTGGAATATTCTCTATCTTCTGAAAAGAGGGCCGGGGATCTTATAATAAATAAAAAGACATTACGAAGAGCTCTCAAAATCGCCGAGCTTTTTTATAAAAGGTATTACGAAGAGCTTGTAAAATCGCCAGGGATAGGATATAATTAACTGTGACATGTATCGTAGGTATAGTAGATAACGATACTATATATATGGGTGGGGACAGATCTGCATCAGATGATTCATCTATAGTATCTATGATAAAACCAAAGGTATCTATAAAAGATGAATGGATATATGGTTATGCAGGTACTATAGGTATAGGACAGCTTATTAATTATATCGATCTACCTTCGCCAGAAGGAGATATAGAAAAGATTATTAGATTAGATATATGTGAGAGTCTTAAAACTATGATAGATTCCCATGCCAGGGATATAGAGAATGAAGATACAGGTTTTCTTATAGGTGCAAAGGGTAGATTGTTTGAATTTAATGTAGGTGACTGGGGGGTATTAGAAGTAGATCAATCCTCTATAGGAAGCGGTAGTCAAATAGCTCTAGGTTCTCTTCATACATCTATAGATAGTGATCCAATAGATAGAATAGGTATAGCTCTTGGAGCTGCTATCACATATTCCCCATCATGTCAAGGTCCAATAGATATTATATATATATAGTATATAAGGTATTACGAAGGATCTCTAAAATCCCCGATGTTTTAGGATATTGTATATAAGTTTATATAGATTTATGCCCATTTCGAGGCGCTTTAGATAAAAATAATGTTAATTTTTTCTATTATACATTGCCCATTACCCATATCTCTCCATTTTGAACCATTCCACTCCACTGTAAATATCACAGTAACATATATATATCTATATAACCATATCTACAACCCTATTTCTGGTCTATATAACCCAATACAAGACACTCTCACTACTCTTGGCATACATACATATCTATATATAAAAGCCTCTTAGAATCTATATATAAGGCTTATAGTATGTATGGGGGATATGTGTGTATCATTCTCTACCCCGCTCAATCCATCGTTCTTCATGAATAATAAGATGGTGTTGTATCTCTAAATCATTACCAGGAATCTTAGTTCCACATATAGGACAATCTATCATGATCCCATCCAATGGGGATTCTCTTCTTTACATGTTATACATAACCAAGATACTATTCCTCCTGTACCGCAAAGAGTGCATAGGTTTGTATAATGCTTTTCTGCATCTGTATATCCATCTAAATACCCTCGTGCATATTCGGCTTCAAGCTCACGATTACTAGCACCGATAGGTGCAGGAGATTCGTGTTCTGTGCCGCAGGACCAACATCTAATCATTAGGGTTCCTTCTATTTTTCCGCGAAATTAAAAGAGTTATTAATATATTTTTTGATCATCATCTTACTCATAGTATAAACCTTTACCAAGTATCTCATCCTTAATCCACTTCTCGCATTCATTACGAGTGGCAAACCAAGTATCGAAACTAACGCAATGAAGATCTAATTGCAGACAGGGCTGCCATGGATAGCCATTGGGTGATTCATCTGATGTGTCTGCAAACCAACCTGTGCGACTCATTTCAAGGGAAAAGATCATGCTGGTCTCTTTTCATATATATACCATGCTCTATAACATGAGTGTGTGTCATGATTGCACAAGGGAAGAAACTCTTTGCTTTCTATAACTACCGAAAATCCGCATACGTTGCGATCCATTATATGATTGCATAATACACATACTGGGGTATCTATCATACTCATTTCTAAATTCAGCCCACTTCCTGCAGCTTTTGAATAGCAGCATTCCATCCATCTGAATACCCCTCATCATAAGTTTTATCTTTACTGTGACTCTTCTTGTCTTTATAGTGTTCTCTTACATTTTCGATTAAATTGCAATATGCACAATTCTTTCGATCAACAAGATGTGGGTTTGGTGTTGGGCAATGCCCATCATGACCTTTCATTGTTTAGCTCCTTATCTTCTACTGTATTTTAATGGCTCAACTTATGTGTAGGCCAAAAGTAGTTACACTTATCGCAACATGAAACTGAAGAGTCATTGATAAATTGATGATACCACTCTGGATCTTTTTTATAAAGGTTATTACGATGAGATTGGTGAATTCTTTCATCCCCCCACCAATTAGGAAAGGTTACGTTATCTCCACGATACCAATTTGATTCATGAATTTCTGTAAGAGCATCCCAATTCTTTTCTGTAGAGATACCTCTGTTGACACATTCGTCTTTAATGGCTCGTAAGTATTCGAACAATCCGTTATCATGATTACGCCACATCTTAACGGCAGGATGGTTTACCCAAGCCCCTGAACGTTTATTGCTAGCAAGTATCTTATATATCTGCCTTCCCTCAAGCAGTTGCTTGTTTAGTCTTTTGTTATCAAGAACAAAAGCGTTTTCAATGTTATCCGTAAAAGGAACAAATGTTTGCATGATAGAAGTATATCTTTCTGTTAGCGATTTGTCAATACCTTTATGAAGCATTCCTAAGATTGTTTTTTATAAAATAGGATAGCTCTTCACAGTCATTGCATGGATCTATTGAATGTTCACAAGCCCAAACTATTTCTTTAGATATTCTCTCTCTCCAGTAGAATTCTGGATTTCCGTCTTTTCTCATAACTACTCCCGAAAAAAATGATCTTACACTAAAGTGTAGTAGCTATATTATACATCCAAAACCATTAAGACTTTGAACCAGGAGACGATAGTTGTCACACCATCTATCCTAACGACTACCTTATATGTGCTACCTATATTCATGTTTGTGTTTAGGTAAACAACGTTATTGTTGAACTGATACGATTTAGATACTGTTACCCATTTGCCGTCTACCCTTTCTTTTAGAAGAAATTGGTTAGGAACGTTGTAGGTATTTTCTATAACAAGATTCTCTATTCCGTCTTCATACAAAAGATAAGAGTTTTTTGATAAATCTACCAACTCCACAGCATCATCTACTGATGCATCTTCTGTATAAGATTCCTGAGAAACCACACTAGGCTCTTGCTCTACTACTAAAACAGGGCTTGGTTCAGATACAGACTGGGGAGGCGCTGGCGCAGGATCTGGTGATTTAGGTGGTGGTGTTGGAGCAGGTGTGGGGGAAGGAGCGGGTGCTGGAATGGGAACAACATACTCGTATATGTTATTTGATATGGCAGCGACTATTCCATTTGATGCAGAAAAATCAATAAAACCCGCAGAACCTGCTGGCATAGTTATGGTAATGTTATTGCTATCAATAAAGTTTATTGATACAGATACTCCGTTAACCTTTATCACTGTAGATGATTCAAATGCTGCACCAGAAATGCTTACAGAGTTCCCTCCATCTGTTGTTCCAGAGTTTGGTGTAATGCTGATTATTGCTGGAATAACCTCATCAGCATGTGAATAACCTGGAATCGCTATTGAAAACAAAATAGCACAAATAAAAAGTATTTTCTTCATTATGTTTATATCCTTTAGTTAGGTGTGTTTTGCTAACTACATCATAGCTAATGAATCATTTATTGTCAAGGTGTTTCTGCATTTCTTTCCATGCCGCAGACTCATGGTTTATAATCAATCCACCCAGTATGTCATCTTTATCCCATCCATACCAAAACACAGGAGACTTCCCTGCATATCTATACGTTTCACGAACGTATCTTTCAGAAGTAATTGGGTCAAGCTTTTTTCCCTTTAGGTTGTAGTTTGTTTCTGTTACCCAAATAAGTCTTGGACCACCTAAATCATTTACTGAGTTTCTAACGTCTTTGAGGTAAGTAAACCATTGTTGAGGGCCAAGGCCAATCTCTGGGTAGATATGACAAGAAACTCTATCTACAGGCCAACCTCGTTTCTTTAAAGCCTTAAGATATCTGTTAGACCTCTTCATCCCACCACTAGATTTTCTAGGCAAGACTGATGCAGATATCACCAAAGCATTTTTATCATTTGTCTTAATGGTTCTGTAGGCTCTTTTGGTCATGTTTACCAGAGTCCTAATTGTTCTTCTGTTATAGGGATACATGAAATCTGCTAGCTGTGGCTCATTCCATATTTCATATGCCTGAATTTTTCCTGCATATCTTTTAGATACCATCCATACAAACTTATTCCACTCTTCAATATCAATTGGAAGAGAATTTGACCCTTCGCCAAGCCATGGGGCAGCGTGTGGTGGATATGGCTTTTTGGACAACCATTTGGGGGTGGCAGCAAAAACATAAAGAATGTTCCTGTCTGAATAAAGATTAACTAGATAGTCTAACCTTGTCCAATCATACTGGTTAGGCCCTAGATGAATATCTTTCCATGTTACCCCGCAGTCCCACAATCTAACCCAATCTGTCTTTACTGTTGGGTCTATTGGGTCATTAAAATGCATACCTAGCATAAGATAAGTGTATCACTTTCCCCTGGAGTCTGTTGAATAGAATCCAGATCCATTAAAGGATATGGGAGAAGGGTAGAAAACCTTTTGCATCTTCCCCCCACATTCACATGAGCTATTGTACTCTTCTTTCATTCCATGAACAATGTCTTCAATCTTAGAGCACTTAATACATTTATATGAGTATGTTGGCACTACCAGATCCTTACAGCAGGAATGCAATCATCATTGCCAAAATCCCAGTCTTCCATTTCTTCGTCAGTCATGGGCAAGCCATCGTGAGTATCGCAGACAATATCGGAGCACCACTTCATTTCTTTTCCAAACTCTAACCATCCATAAAAATCAATCTCCTTGTTATTGATCTTTGTTTCTTCGGAGAGTCTGTTACGCCAATACCTTTCAAATTGTGGTTGATTTGGATTCATCAGTCATCATCCTCGTCAATGTTTTCAATGCCATGAATTAAGTATAAATCTTTTATCTTTCCCATTATAGGTACCCGCTTCTTTTCCACTCTGAATATTCTAAGACATCTTTAGGAGTAATCAAAGGCTCTCCTTGTTCAAGAAGTGCTGGAGCAATCTCTTCATCTTCTGGGAGAGGGTGGCTATGACCATAAGAATAGTTACTAGTAGCAACTGTAGGATTAGAAGTACTTGATGAAGATGTTGACCAAGACCCAGAGTTAATCTTATTCAGGTCTCCATTAGCCATTAACCCAAGCTTTTCCTTTAGTTTCATAGATTGCTCTTTTCCAATTGCCCAGTCTACTGTTGATGCAATGGTCTCAGCGGTAGAAACAAATGCAATAACAATGTCTGCTGGATGATTCTTTGTGCCCTTCTTAAAATAATTTTGCTCATCAAGGGAATCTACAATCATTGCAGCAAACTCTTCTGTTGTCATATATAGATTGTTCATGCCTTCCTCCAAGGTCTAGGATCGCTGCTATTTGCAACGGAATCATTTTCTTCTTTTGCTATTTGTGTTTTTTGTAATTTAGAAAGTGTGTGACATTTGCATCCACACTTACCATGATTAAATTGATACGGGCAATTTTCATGATGTTCGGTTATACAGAATCCACTAGGACCCTCTAATTGTTTTTCTGGTGTAGGTATTGGTGTTAATAGATCTTTTGTTGCTCTACGCCGTACCATTTTTGCTCCGTAACTCTTAGTGCGCCAGTTTCCGTATCACCATTATAACGTAAAGATTATGCTTTTGTCAATAGCTCTTGCGCCAAGACTCGAACTTGAAATAAGCGGGTAACAACCGCTTGTGTTGCCATTACACTACGCAAGATTAATATACTTTAACAAAGATCGTATTGTCTCAGGGTCTTCTTTTAAAGATCCTAGTGCGGTATTGCATCCTCTGCACAATATTCCGCGTACACATTTACCGCAAGACCTTTTTCCACTTTCACAACATGAATGATCGTGATCGATGGATGTTGCTTCATTTTTTTTACATATGTGGCACTTTCCATTAAACTTAACTAATAAATTATTATATTCTTCTTCTTGTAAGTGGTGTCTTTTCCAGGGATGGGTGTACTTAGTATTCATCTTATTTTTTTCTTCACGCTTATCTTTATTTTTCTTATAGTATTCTATTTGATACTCTGTGTGACATTTTTTACATGTTCCACGAATTCCATCCTTATAATTCTTTCCCTTGCAAAAATCTTGATGAGGTTTGCTATTTCCACATCTAACACACTGCTTAACATTCACCTTAACAGTATATCATACACCTTTTATTATTCGATTGAGCTACACGCCATAAGAGCCTCAAAACAGATTTGAACTGTTGACCTACGCTTTACAAGAGCGTTGCTCTACCACTGAGCTATTGAGGCGTACTACATTAAATTGCTGCGCTAGATTCACGCTTTGCTTCTAGCTTGTGTCGCTCATCAATAATTTCAAATGCATAAGCACGGATCTTATCTTCACTCTTTGCAAAATGATGACCGCAAAAGAGAAGATCTCCTGCAATTCCATTTACCCATATGTAAGCCTGGGCACCGCAAGAATCACATCTATCGGTAGAGTTCATTGTGTCTGAAATAATCTCTACATCTTCGATAAGTTCTGTTTCCATTTCATTGCCTTCCGTTGTAGGATTCTGCATTATATGTATATTATACTCTCTGTTATGTTTTATTGTCAAGTGGCGAGCATAAGGATGGGGATATACAAATTCCCCCACAAGACACACTTAGTTGTGGAACGATTATACCCCAATAATAAATATCTTGCAAGACCCCCCTGTGATATAATTCATGTATATATTTAGATTGGGAATAAAAGATGAAAACTATAGCTTTTCTTGGAAATTTCAAGGTTGATTACTCCAGTGAGTCTCACCATACAAAGACACTAGAAAAACTCGGCTATAAAGTGGTTAAACTTCAAGAGGGGATATCTAAAAGCGAAGATATCTATAAAGTTGCACAAAAAACAGATCTATTTATTTGGGTACACACACATGGATGGAAGACTCCAGGAAGAATGCCAATGGATCAAGTATTGATTAAACTAAAAGATCTTGGAGTTCCTACTATGACATATCATCTTGATCTATGGTTTGGGTTGAAAAGACAAAACGACTTGAGCAATGATAATTTTTATAGAACAATTGGTCACTTCTTCACAGTAGACAAGCTTATGGCAGATTGGTTTAATGAAAACACTGAAGTAAAAGGTCACTTTGTTCTTGCAGGGGTGTATGAAGATGAGTGTTACCTTCATGAAGTTTATAACCGTGAATATGATAAAGACATTATTTTCGTTGGAAGCAAGGGCTATCATCCAGAATATCCATACCGCCCGATTCTTATAGATTTTTTAAAGAAAACTTATGGAGATAGGTTTACTCATGTTGGTGGAGATGGGGACACTGGAACAATACGGGGAGATGAGTTAAATAAAATATATGCTAAAAGTAAGATTGCTATTGGAGATAGCTTAAATTTAAATTTTAACTACCCATATTATTCTAGCGATAGATTGTTTGAAAGCACTGGAAGAGGTGGCTTTACCATTTTCCCCAAAATTGAGGGATTAGAAGAAACCTTTAGTGACGATGAAATTGTTTGGTATGAGCACGGAAATCTGAAAGACTTAAAGAATAAAATAGATTATTATCTTGAACATGAAGACGAAAGAGAGTCTATAAGGATTTCTGGTAACAATAAAACCAAATGCAGCCACACATATACTCAAAGATGGAATCAAATTTTAAAGGAGCTAAGCATATGACAGAGATGGTTAAGGCAATCATTAACGGAGAGTTCGAAATAATCTTGCCAAAGCACCGCGCAGATAGACCAGACTGGTATCAGCCTCATGGATGGGAGAAGCCAAGACTAAAGTCTATGAGTGAAAACATAGGTAAGGGCGATGTTGTTTATTATGTTGGTGCAGAAGAGGGAGAGATGCCAGCTTTATGTCAAATGTGGGGGGCAGAGGTTGTTCTGTTTGAGCCGAACCCAAAGGTGTGGTCTCATTTCCCACTTTTGTGGAGTGCAAATAATTTAGAGATGCCTCTAGCGTGTATTCCTGGATTTGCATCAGATAAGGACAACGATCTTGCGCGTATTCATTATGGTGAGTGGCCCCCAGAGGCAGACTCTGTTATTGAAGCAGCCCATGGATTTAAGGAACTTCAGTATGAAGCAGATAAGTATGGTCAAACAAAGATTGATACCCTTGTTTATGAAAAAGGAATGAAGCCGCCTACAGTGATTTCACTTGATGTTGAAGGAAGTGAGTGGCGTGTTCTTGGTGGTGCGGAAATGGTGATGAGGGAATTTAGACCAAAGATTTGGCTATCTGGTCATCCAGAGTTTATGATGATGTACTGGAAAGAGTATCTATATGATTTGAGACAGTTCATTAAGGGTCTTGGGTATAAAGAAACATTGATTGACTACCAGCATGAGGTTCACTTATTTTATGAGTGATATAAAAGCATACCTATACTCTCTTGATCCGCTAGATTCCGCCGATGATAAGTGGGACTATGGACTGATAAAAGAAATTTTTGATAAAAATAATATTGAGCAGATTACAGTATCCAAAATACCAGTTGATGATCGCGCCTTTGTGGTTATACCAGGAAGCGGAAACGCTGGGATGGAAGAAAAGATAAATACGCAACTATCAAATATTAACAGATTAGTTCTATTCATTACTGGTGACGAGTCAGCAAGATTTAACGTAGACCTCATTTCACACCCCAATATAGAAATCTGGATTCACTATCCACATAAAAGGCATAAGAAATACAATAAGTTTTTTGTGGGTGCTCCAAAACATATAGAAGACAACCTTCCAGAATATCCAGTTAAAGAATATGATATATTTTTTAGCGGTCAAATAAACCACACTCGCAGACGGGAGCTTTCACAAGCTTTATCAAAAATGCCCCAAGCTATGTTTAACCCTACAGCAGGATTTTCTTTGGGATTTACACCAAGAGAATACTATGACTATATGTCAAAATCAAGGATCGTTCCTTGCCCTGCAGGAAATGTAGTGATCGACACTTTTAGATTTTTTGAAGCAATAGAAATGCTTTGCCTTCCAATAGGTGATTTAAAAAATTCTCAAAATATAAATTTTGACTTTTTTAATTTTGTAGAACCTGCAGGCGTTCCTGTAAAAGTCTTATCGGATTGGAATCTGATACCAGATACAGTGTCGGATTTATTAATGGAATACCCAGAAAACATGCACACAATAGTAGCTTGGTGGATAAAATATAAGAGAGATTTTTCATTGAAGATTATGGAGCAGATAAATGAATAAAAGAGACGTAACGATAGTTATCCCAACCTCTATCATACCAAGCCACCCATCCCTGGAGATCATTGAAGAAACATTTTTATCTGTAAGGCATCATTTTAAGGACAACGAAATAATCTTTCAAGTAGATGGCCTTAGAGAAGAAAGGGGAGACAGGAAGGAAGATTATGATGAATTTAAAAATAGATTGCTTTGGAAATGTTTACATGATTGGAACAACGCTCTTCCCATAATTTTTAATGAGCATAGTCATCAAACCACGATGATGAAAAAAACAATAGATGAGGTTAAAACCTCTTTGCTATTGTATGTAGAGAGCGATACTCCATTAACTGTGGATCAGCATATTGACTGGGAAGAATGCTTAGACATGATTGAGTATGAAAAAGCAAACACCATTAGATTTCATTTTGAATCCTTTATACCTTCCGAACATGAACACCTAGTCTTTAAAAAAGATGGAAACTTTTTGCAAACTATCCAATGGAGTCAAAGACCTCATCTCAGTTTAACCAAATACTACAAAGACGTTGTTCTTCCATATTGCAACGATAATGATTTTATAGAAGATAGATTCCACGGCAAGGTACAAGATGATGGTTGGGAAAGTCATAAGTTGTGGATATATCATCCAGAAGGAAGTATAAAAAGATCTTATCACCTAGATGGAAGAGCTGGGACAAGAAAGTTTACAAGTGATGATTTGGCTTGGGGAATTACCGAATGAAGCTAGGAATGATAGTAAGGGCAGACGACACTGGTCTTGGCAATCAAACTCATGAACTTGTAAAAATGCTAAATCCAGAAAAGATATTGATTATTGATTCTTCAAAATTTCATAACAAGGGTGTACAACATTATGATTGGTATGAGAATAGGAATGTCGTTGTTAGCAAAGGGTTTCCTGACAACAACACTGTTGTAAGATTCTTTTCTGGAATAAATGTCGTCTTAAGTTGTGAAACATTTTACAATAGAGACTTTGTGGCTCTTGCTAAGAAAAAAAGAATAAAAACCATTCTTCAATATAATTTTGAATTTCTTGAAAACCTATCAAACGAAAGGGCTATTCTCCCAGATGTGCTGCTGGCTCCCAGTCTATGGAGATTTGAAGACGTTAAGGATAGATTTGAGAACAAGTGTCTGGTTAAACATCTGCCGCCGCCTACAAGCCCTGATATCTTTAAGAACAATAGGGAAGAAAATAAAAAGAGAAGTGGCAGACTTTTGCATGTTGGGGGCAAGGCAGCAATATATGACAGAAATGGTACAGAGAGTGTCATCGAGATGCTTAAGTATTCAAAAGAAGATTATGAACTAGTTATAAAAAGTCAAACAGATCTAGAAATAGAATGTGATGATCCCAGAGTAACTTTCGTGATTGGAAACGAGGAAAATAGGCAGGATCTTTACAGTGGATATGATGCCATGATTATTCCCAGAAGATACGCTGGACTATGTTTACCAATGAACGAGGCATTGATGAGTGGACTCCCTGTGTTTATGACAGATATATCTCCAAACAACATCATTCTTCCAGGTGATTGGCTAGCAAAAAGTCATTTTGTTAGAGTGTTTATGACCAGGGTAGGGTTAGATCTTTATAATGCAGATCCTGAATCCCTGGCAAAAGTAGTGGATAACTATTTTTCTAAAAAGGATTTGTCTGAAGATAAGGATAAAGCCTATCTTCTTGGCTATCAAAATTTTTCTTCTGATGAGTTAAAAGAAAAGTACATAGAGCTAATAAATAGTATTTAATCCTTAACTGAAGGTCTCCTATGCGTTGTGCTGGATGTTGGAATCGAACCAACCATGCGTTACCGCGACAGATTTACAGTCTGCTGCCCCACCTTGGGACCTATCCAGCCTAGCGCCCTTGGCACGGATCGAACGTGCGACCTTAGAATTAGAAGTTCTCTGCTCTATCCTCTGAGCTACAAGGGCTTATTTATTTATAAGTAGAGTATGACATACATCTATTCAGTTGTCAATATATATGTTGGGGTTGCGTTAAATCCAGAGATCCTTTCTACCTTTTTAAACCCATTAATCTTTAGTAATCTTTGCATATTACTTCTTCGATCTTTACAATCATCAAGGTTAATATAAAAGGTATGAATGGATGTTATATCAATTATTTTTGATTGCACTTAATACTCTTTCTACGTCTGGAGGCCAGTTTGAAAATATATGATGTTCTCCTAAATGACAAGGAACGATAGACATATGTGAAACACAGACATATCTATCGTCCTCATCAATCTCTTTGTACACTTACATATTGTATCAAGAATCTTTTACAGGTGTAGCTTTAGCTGGCTTTTCCTTTGCAGAAGAGCTGATTGCCTCAATTTGAGAGTTAAGTATGATAATCTGAGATGATAGATTTGCAATCTCTGCTTCATATGTAACGGCCTGACGACCAATTCGTTCAATGGTATTGTTTAAAACTTTTTGCAATAGATCTTCGTTAGTCATTCCACGTTCTCCTTATAATATCTTTGTCTCTAATAAATAGGTTTTCTCGTTCTCTCATTACTAATTTAGTAATCTTTCTTTCTGCCCATGTGCGAGCACGATTATATCGGCAAAACTTTCTATACATTATCACTTGTTCTATTTTTGTTTCGCTGTTAGTTTTCCAAATGCTGACGCTTATTCTATACATACCTTTATCTACAGGATGAGTCTTGGCATAATACTCATTCATTGTGGCTCATTAGGTCTAAAGGGGTTGGAGCAGTCAACTTAGCATAACAGTATGAACATTCACAGTCAAGAAGATATCCTGCTATATCGTACCCTTCATCAAAAGAAACCTGAACAGTAAAAAGGTCCCCATTGCAATTAGGACAGACTCTTGTAGGTATGCCTCTAGCATCTAACATATAAGATTCCTTACATCGTTTGATTTTGTATAGTGATATTATATACCGTATCTAAAGATGTGTCAAGTATCCCTAGATCGTTTCTTTTTCATTTAAGTGACGAGAGAATATCGCATCAATTTCAGCAAGGTCGCTTGGACCTGTAGCATTATTTCTTAAACGACTCCAGTCACGATAAATATTTTCTGTTTCCCTTTTGGGGCTTGAGAAAATATTCACAATGCGGTTAGCTAAAGCTTTCATATTAATTCCTCCTTGTGGGTGATATTTACATCATACCAAAGAGTGATTGAATAGTCAAGATATTCTTATGTGAGACTCATCACTATCGATACTTACTCTTAAGTCTTGGCTTGATCCCTGCTTGAACACATTTGCGATAGGCTTCCCCATACTTCTTTTCAGCACCTTCTCCTGCTTTGCCTCCAGTTCCACGGCGCACCGCTACTGCAGCTACTTCCAGCTCTCTTAATAGCTTTTCGTTTGTCTCACTCATCTTCTTCTCCTTTATTGTGACAGTTGCATTCGCAACCCTTGGTTTCACATTCTTTATGTTCTTCATCAATACACCACTTGCTAAGTTTAACCATTCCAGAAAAGTTTATCTCTTCTACAAGAACAGCCTTATTAACCTTTTTACTCAAATGGTTATCATAAAAATTATTAAAGTTTATTCCAATAATTTCCTGGTATTCAAGATATTTTTCTTGACTTCCTATACCAAAAACTCCTTGCTCCCTACCAGTAAGGATATTCTTCTGGGTGCGCTTAGATTCCATCTCTATATCCATCCATTTTCGTGTTCTTTTAGCATCATCCATTTGATTCCAAACCTTGGGACTTCTTTTTCTTTTATAAAAATGCCAAAACAACATTTCATTTGGTGCATACATTTGCCAACCTCTTGTGTATGCCCTTATTGCTATGCACAACTCTTCACCCATAAAAGATATCCTTTCGTCATAAGGAATTTCTTCTACAAAAGCTGAGGGGGCAAAAAGATATCCTGCCAGTACTGTGTGAGATACATGTGGCCTAGAAAGATCTTTAAACTCTTGTCTTAAAGATGACCAAGATCCATCCTCCCTATTGTGTACCTTAGACCAAGTAGGAATGCTCCAAAGTTCTTCGTGATCTTTAAAGAAATGCTCCTTTCCATCAGTATGTATTTCATATGCTGCTGGATATTGACTCATTATTACTTTTTTTGTATTTGCTATTTCTGTAGATTCCTTGTACATTTTCTTTATTTTGGAATCCCAGTGGGGTTCAGCACGCATGTGAGAGTCAATCTGTAGAAAAAAGTCTTCACCTTTATACATTTCTATTGCTAACTTTCTTGCATAACCAGCACCCCTTGATTCTCTAAAATCCATTTTCAAATATGAAAGATTTTTTACAAAAGATAAATCTGGATGTTTTTTCATATCATCCTGTGAGACGACCCCAAAGTATAAATCGTCTGGGTTATCTGCATTACCCATTAGGCTTTTTATTGTTGGAGTTAGCTCAGTGTCCTTATAGGAAACAATAGAAATAAAAATCTTCATCCTAGCTTCTGACCACCTGGAACATCGTACACTGGATCAAGGGTTACATTAATTCCATACCCCTGAATAATTGTCTTAACTTTTTGCAAGTACATGATGCACTTAATCCTTTCTTTTTCAGACATGTGCCTCCAGTGGCTCTCATAAAAGCGTAAACCGATATAAGGTGGCTTCATGTCATACTCCACGACATCCATAACAAAGTCTGATGGAACTGGGATAGCCCGTACCTGTGATTTAATTTTGGGAGTGTATATCATTCTGTCTCCATTGTTAATGATCGCCAAGTGTCAAACCAAGACTGCTTGCTTTTGTGCTGGTTGAACTCTTTGTCGATCTTTCCCTCTTTTAAATAAACACCACCCCAGACTCCCCACTCCTTGTTAGAAACCCCCACCGCAAAGCATTCTCTGTTTACGGGGCATCTACCACAAAGGGCATCTATGCTAGCAGCCATTGACTTATCATCTTCATACTTATCAAAGAATATGTTGGTATCCATCCCTAAGCATTTAGCTTCATCTCTCCACTTAGACATCTCTGATACCCAAACTATTTGGAACTGACCAACCTTTTTCTGTTAATGGGAAGATTGACTTGCTATACCACTTACCATTACGATAAGCCCCTGACTTATTGAACTGGGCTCCTGGATTACTTTTGTACTTAACGACACTCCATCCGTCCCAAGAAAGATCTTTCTGTGAGTCTACAATCTTTTCCATATCTTCCAAATTAGTTACTAACATTTACTCTCCCTGATTCTGTTGTGTGTATTATTCTTTTGATACCTGATTGTTTTATTAGTACCAAGCATCTTGAGCAAGGTCTACTATCTCTATCTTCTCCATGTCTATTGACTCTTGCAACATAGATTATTGCGTTCTTTACATCATTACCTGCATCACGAATAGCAGAGGCTTCTGCATGTACGCTGCAATCGCTTTTAATATGTTCTGGTGAAACGAATAGAGGATGATTTCTGTTTTTGTTATATCCAGTACCAACCACTCTACCGCCCTTAACTATTACTGCTCCATGTGTATTCCTTGCAGCAGACTTTGTAGCAAAATATCTAGCCACACTTAGGTAGGCACTGTCTCTATTGCTCAACATGAATATCCTCTAGTATCTAAATAGGCCAACATCAATTCCCTCTAACTCAGCAGATGATGCCAACTTTGATGGTCTTTGATTTGGTGTTGAAAGAAAGGCAAAGTATTGAAAGTTTTTCATATT
>Ga0208160_1000637_pt1 | contig 16144 bp, 31 predicted proteins | sample CB_VirMetaG_FD_184536 | JGI IMG/M metagenome (GOLD analysis project Ga0208160, IMG submission 184536) | Freshwater to marine saline gradient viral communities from Chesapeake Bay - CB_1504_1 Viral MetaG (SPAdes) (version 4) | ecosystem: Environmental > Aquatic > Marine > Coastal | place: USA... | reverse complement strand
AATGCTAAAAATTTTGGTACATATGAAAGATATATGACTCAACTTACTTCTACTTTGGTAGGACAAGGTTTTGTTGGAGCAGATCAAGGTAAAATGGTTATGGATCAAGTTAGAGCTAGTAAACCAACTTTAGAACAAGCATTTAAAGGTGAGATTCCAAATAATGTAACGCTTACAGAAGACAATCCTGCTGATGTTCCGTTTTTAGATTTAAGTCAACAGGAAGCACAACAACAATTAATGGCAGCTCAACAATCACAAAGAGCTACAGGACAACTTCCAAATGTTACTCCATCTAATGTAGGGTCAATATCTCCGCAAGCTAGAATGGCTTTAGCCGGTGGTAATCTAGATCAAGCTATTGCAGCACAAAGCATGCAACAAATGCCTCAACTTAAACTTGGAGGTATCGTAAGTGCCAAGAAGTAAAGTTAATAAAGATGTCCTAGCACATCAACGAATCACGGATCACGAAAAGCTTTGTCGTATTATGCAAGAAGAAACAAATAAAAAAATAACAGATTTACAAAAAGATATTAGCCGTATTGAAAAAATATTAATATCAAGTACTGCTTTCCTAATTACTTCTATGCTTGGAGTTATAGTTGCAATAGTCCTTAAAATATCCTAAAAGGATTTGTGAAACTCATCAGAGATAAAACCAAATTTTACATTACTGATCTTAAGAGAGAAAATAAATACGACTATAAGCATTATACACGAAACGACGGCCACGGCCCACGAACCTATAATGTAGGTGAAAAGAAAATTCCTTCCGTTACAACTATTCTATCAGCCACACAATCAAAAGAAAAAAGACAAGCCCTAGATAAGTGGAGAGAACGAGTAGGCTATCAAGAAGCACAAGCCATCACACAGAAAGCTGCACTTAGAGGAACAGAGATGCATTATGTATTAGAACAATACATTAATGGTGTAGGTTATTTAAATTTATCTAAAGAAGGTGCACAAGCTAGATTGATGGCTCACGAGATTGTAAATAATCTAGGCCCACTTAAAGTAGTATATGGTAACGAAGTAAGTTTAGCTTATGAAGATAGATGGGCAGGCTCAACAGACTTAGTAGGATTGTTTGATGATAAACCAACTATCATAGACTTTAAACAATCTAATAAATTAAAAAAGGAAGAATGGATTGAAGACTACTATTATCAGATAGCAGCTTATTCACTAGCACATAGAAAAAGCTTTGGTCCTATCTTACAAGGTGTCATTTGTATTTGTACAAAGGAAGTAGAGTACCAACAATTTAAAATGGATACTCAGATGTTAGCTAGGTATGAAGATAAGTGGTTTGAAAGAGTTGAGCAGTATGAAAAGCTTAATCAAAATAACGCTTAATATTATCTCCTAATATTTCTTTACTTAAATCTCTTTTACTATTTAATGAATTAACAACTAACTCATCAATTGTTTTAGGAACTAATAAATCTATATAAGTGACTTTAGCCGTTTGGCCAATCCTATGAGCCCTGTCTTCACTTTGATCACGGTGTTCAAGGTTATAAGAATTACTGAAATATATAACGTTCCTAGAAGCAGTAAGGGTAAGACCATAGCCACCAACACTAGGATTACCAACCAAGAACTTACACTGATCGTCAGATTGAAAACGTTCGACAGCTTGTCTCCTATCTTCAACACTAATGGCTCCATAGATTTTAACAACGCTTTCTTTTCCATAGGTCTCCTCTAACATCTTTACGATCTGTTCTATGTTGTAGACATAGTTGGCCCATATTATACTCTTGCCTGAAGTCTCCTCCAATATGTTCTTCAATTCTTCTAGTTTAGGATTTGTTTTGAATGGTATGATCTCTCCTGAATTAGTTTTACTAAAACCACAAGTGACTTGGTGCAGTTTAATAATCTCAGTTAATTTGTTTGTATAAGATACTTCCTCATCTTCAATGATAGCCCTAGCTTCTTTCTTAAGTTTCTCATAAACTTTTTTCTGTTCATCGGTCATTTGTATTTCTCTAGTCAAATGTAATTTAGGTGGTAAGTCTAAACAATCTTGCTTAGTACAACGGAATGAAAATAATTTTAATCTCTGTTCTAACTCAGGTATATTAATAAACTTAACAGGTATCTTAGTAGAGTGTGTGCCTAAATTAATTTCTCTAAGTATGGCATATCGATTTCTAAATGTATAAAAAGAATTAAATCCTAAGCACTCCTTACTTAAGAACTCACATTGAGTATAAAGGTCTAGTGGATTTTTAGTTACAGGAGAACCTGTAAGTATTCTTCTATACTTAGCCATAGCACCTAAGCTACATAATTGTCTTGTTCTTTTTGCACCTTTATTTTTTATAGTAGTGCTTTCATCAACTATAAGCATTGTATTTCTACCACGCTTAAGTAATTGTTGTTTTAAAAATTTTACACCTTTGTCTCTAGATAGAGCTTCGATGTTCATTAATAGAAAAAAGAAATTATCGTATTTATACTTTTCTAATTTTTTTAAGTTATGTATCTTCCATAAAAAGATATCGGGTTTATTTTTAGAATGTACTTCTATTTCTTTAACCCAATTGGTATAAACAGAGTTAGGTGCAAGTACGATAACATCTGTAATTAATTTTTTTTCAAATAAATAATTTGCATTATCAATGGCAACTTTAGTTTTACCTGTACCCATTTCCATAAAGTAGGCATACACTTTTTGGTTGTATCCTGCTTCAAAAGCTTTTAACTGATGTTTGAATGGGGTAGTTTTAAATACATTTTGCTCCATAAAATATTTATAACTTTTTTCTTTACAATTGCAAATAAATAATTATAAGAACGAATCAAAAGGAGGTTCTATGGATTTAGAACAAGAGTCGACCATTGCGGTCGATACCGGTATGTCAAGTGACATTGCCGATTCTTGCAATAAGTTAATAGATACTCAGAAACAGTTAAAAGCGTTAGACGATCAAATAACAAAGTTACAAGAAGTAGAACGTAACCTTTCTGAGCAGACTATTCCAAACTTAATGCAACAAGCAGGTATTACGATGCTGAAGTTAGCAGATGGTTCATCTGTTGAAATCACAAAGAAGTATGCTGCTAGAATTCCTACATCTAAAGTAGATGAGGCCCACGATTGGCTTCGTGCTAATGGATTTGAAGATCTAATTAAAAATGATCTATCACTTTCATTTGGTATGAAAGAAGATAATCAGGCTAAAGCTTTAGCGCAGGAATTAATTGAAAAAGGTTTTAACGTTAAACAGAAAACCCACGTACATCACAGTACTTTAGCTGGATTTGTTAAAGAACAAATTCAAGAAGGCAAAGAAGTACCGCACGATTTATTTGGTGTTTATGTAGCGGATAGAACTAAAATCACAACCAAGGAATAATATGCAAACCAAAGAAAATGCTCAGGCAAAAGAGCTACAAAAAAAAGATAGCGCAAAAGTACCTAGCACGATTAATTTAGAATCGATGGCAGGTCAAGGTTCGGAGTTTGTCACAGCAAGTGATCAAAAACTTCCGATGTTAAAAATACTATATGCTAACTCACCTGTCTTAGATGACACTGATGGTAAGTATATAGAAGGAGCAAAACCTGGAGACATCTACTCAGAAACATCCGGTACCTTATGGAAAGGAAAAGAAGGTATCCTAGTAGTGCCTTGTCTTTACATAAACACTTTTAATGAGTGGAAAGACAAAGGTGATTCGCCAGGCAGACCTATCAAGATACATACAGATCCTGATATTATGACACAGACCAAAAGAGGAGATGACAATAAAGATCGTCTACCTAATGGTAACTATGTTGAAGATACAGGTAATCACTTTGTATTTATCTTAGATAAAGACTACCAACCCGTAGAACAAGCATTAATCACAATGAAGTCTACACAAAAGAAAAAATCTAAAACTTGGAACACTATGATTAGTACAAGAAGAAGACAAGGAAAGAACGGTATGTTCAATCCTCCTAGATGGTCTACAGTTTATAGATTGTGTACTACTAAAGAATCTAACTCACAGAACTCTTGGTATGGTTGGGTTGTGGAATTTGATAAATTCTTAACTGAAGATAAAGATTTGAATTTATTAAAAACAACACAAGCCTTTTATCAATCAGCTATGAAGAGTGATATCTTTGGTAAAGTAGACTTTGCTGAAGAACAACAACAGGCTAAGAAAATAGAAGCAACTCCGTTCTAATGATTAAGGATCTCTTAAAATTATTTGAAGGTGATCCTACTCAGTATCTCGTTACCTCTCTCACAGGGGAGGTAACGGAACGGGGAAAGCGTGAAGCAGAATGCATCACGATCCACGAACCTGTTACTGAGGAGATATGGAAGAATCATATTGAAGGAGTCAAACGAATAGGCATTAGACCTGAGAAAGGTGATAAGGCTAAATGGGGTTGTATAGATATAGACCCAAGAAATTATTCAAATTACTCATCTAAAAAATATATAGATTTAATTAAAGAAGCTAATCTACCTTTAGTAGTTACTAAATCAAAATCAGGTGGATTACATTTATTTTTGTTTTTAAAAGATTGGGCTTTAGTTACAGACATATTAGAAGTTTTAAACAAATGGAATAACAAATACTTTGATAGTGATGAAGTGTTTCCAATGAAGAAGGCTATGAATATGCCATACTTCAAAGCTGATGCAACAACTGAACACGGCTATGATGATGATGGTACACCAATTTTATTAGGTAGGTTTATAGAAATAGCTAAAGCAAAAATAAAAGATATAGAAGATTTAAAAGAATTTAAATTAAAAGAATATGAACCTGAATTTGAATACAGTAAGTTTCCACCTTGTATACAAAATTTAATTAGAGAGAAATGGTCAGGCAATCATAGAAATGATATTTTATTTAACGCAGGTATCTTAGCACTTAAGCAACACGAACATAAATTAAGTAAAGAGGAACTGTTTAATATTTTAAAAGAACGTAACAAACAATTCTTTGCAGCTCCTTTACCTGAAAATGAAATACAAACATCAATATTAAAATCATTAACTAGTGCAAAAGAATATTCGTTTAAATGTCCACCTAAGTATGGCGCTCTATCACCTATCTGTAATAAGGAAGTATGTAAGAACAGACCACTAGGTATAGGAGCAGAAGCACCTGATATTGTAAATGATTTTAAAGATATAACTTACAGTAGAGATATTAAATCAATTGAATATAGTTTTAATTTAAATGATGAGTTTATTACAGTTAGACCTGAAGATATGGCAGATGAGAAAGCTTGGAGAAAGAGATTATTAAATTATAAAATCTATTGGAAGACTTTACCTAGACCTAGAAAAGGCCCATCACCATTTGAAATGCTTATGAGTCATATTGTGATGAATGCTGTAGAGGATAATGAATCTAAATGGTTAGATGTATTGAATGAACAGCAGTACGATATTCTTAAAAAATTCTTTGAAGATCATTTAGAGGTAGATGACTTTGCAAAAATTAAAGACGGCTTTGTCATTATGGATTCTAAAACTAAGAACTGTTACTTCAAACAAGTTACATTAAAGAAATTTCTAACAGGTAAAAAATATTTTAATACATCTAAAGAAGCTATGAAGTTATTAGGATGTAAGAAATTAGAATATCATGAAGGTGAAAAGAATGTATGGTGTGTAGAGATGCCTGAATTCGTGGAATACAAAAAGGTAAAAACAAAACCTAAGCAAGAAGAAAATAAACTATCGGAGCTAGATGACGAATACCACACAGGAAAATTCAGAACTTGATTATCTAAAGTCGTTAAAACAAAAGACGATTAAGATATTTGGTCCTCCAGGTACAGGTAAAACATTTACGCTTATTGAAAGAGTTTTAAAAGGACATCTTAAAAAAGGTATACAACCACAACAAATAGCCTTCTTATCTTTTACAAATAAAGCAGTTAACACAGCTAGAGAAAGAGCTCTAGAAGCTTTTCCTCATTTCTCATCAGATGACTTTTATAGATTTAATACTTTACATAAATATTGCAGAAGATTTTTTGATGAAGAAGTATTTGATCCTAAAGATTGTATGATTGATTATGCATTAGAGAATAGTATCGTTAAGAAATCAGATACTAGATTATCTGATGATGACTTCACTTATAAAGATTGGTCACTACAAGTATACAGTAAAGCAAGGAACTTAAGAGTAAATCCAACAGAGGCATATAAAAGCGAATCATATAAGAAAGATAATATAGATGTGTTCCTTAGAAAAATACAAACCTATGAAAGCTACAAGGCCCACGGTAAACAAAAACCATTCATAGACTTTGATGATATGATTCAAAGAGCAGTTAAAGAAGTTAGCTTCCCAGCTCTAGAGTTATTAATATTAGATGAAGCTCAAGATTGTACACCACTACAATGGGATGTAATTTATAAGATGGCTAAGAATGTTAAAAGAATTTATTTAGCAGGAGATGATGACCAAGGTATTTATAAATGGAATGGTGCAGACTCTAGATATTTTACAGAATACTTTCCCGGTAGAAAAGTTAGATTAAGAAAGACAAGAAGATTTGGAGAAGCTATACACCACTTTTCTCAAATTATAAGAAGAGGTATCGAAGGCAGCATTGAAAAAGAATATCAACCATCTAATCAAAAAGGATATGTTAAAAGCTATCAGCAATTTAGTAAGATACCTTTTAATGAAGAGCAAGGTACTTGGTTCATTTTGGGTCGAATTAACACAACTGTAAATGAATTAAGAATGTTAGCTAAAGATGCAGGTTTATATTTTAAAGATAATCACGGTAACAAATGCTTTGATGATAAACAATGGAAAGCTATTAAGGCTTGGACAAAATTAAGTAATGATAAAAAATTAAATAAAATAGAAGCACAAAATTTGTATAGATACATAAGAGAACTAACAGAAGCTGATTATAGAACAGAAAAGTTTTGGTCTGCTGAACCTGACTTTAAAGAATATGGATTTGAAGAACTTAAACAATGGTGTGGTTTAGATTTAGATGATAAAGCTAAAAAGAAACCTTGGTATTGGATATTAAGAAGAAACTTTAAACCAGGTCAAACAAGGAATTTTATTAGATTACTTAGACGATATGGTCAAAAGGAATTAGATGCTGAGCCTAAGATCATTATAGATACTATACACTCTGTTAAAGGAGATGAAGCAGATCACGTGGTTATGTATAGCAAAACAAATTACCCATCTAATTTTAAAACAAAAAATAAAGATGATAAAACAGATGAACGTAAAGTATGGTACACCGGTGCAACAAGAGCAAAAAAGTCTTTACATTTACTTCGAACTGACTATAAGTATAGCTATCCGATTGGTTCGGATTATTTAATCTATGTACAGGAAAAACAAAATGACAAATAAAAATATGTTTGATGAAGTGTTTCCACAAGAAAGACAGGTAGGTGGGAGTCACTATAAATCTTTTCACATTCAGCCGTATGAATTTATTTCTAAAAACAATCTCTCGTTCTTTCAGGGAAATGTTGTGAAGTACGTTTGTAGGTATTTATCAAAAAATAAAATAGAAGATTTACAAAAGATAATTCATTATTGTGAATTAGAAATATTAAAATTAAAAGATGACAACAAGTAAATGTATTAATTGCAATAAAAGAGATATTGCGTTTGATTGTCTTTATTATTGTAGGATTTGTTATTATGAATTATGCAAGATAAAACATGTATTAAATGTACTAAGATAGCAGTTGTCATAGACAGAGGATTTCCTTTGTGTGGTGATTGTTATTGTAAAGAATATAAACTAGGAAAATACGAATACAAAAAAGATGAGGATACAGTAAGTGAAACATCTAGATCTGTTTAGTGGTATAGGTGGCTTTGCATTAGGTTTACAAAAAGTAGGATTTGAAACAGTTGCTTTTTGTGATATTGAAAAGTATTGTCAGCACTTATTAAAACAAAAATGGAATGGAGTAAAAATTTATAATGACGTCAGAGAAATCACAAAAGAAAAATTCAAAGCAGATGGAATTGAGTTTCCCGAAATCATCACGGGTGGCTTCCCGTGCCAGCCGTTTAGTGTCGCAGGAAGTAGAAAAGGAACAGATGACAACAGACATCTCTGGCCAGAAATGTTTAGAATCATTAAAGAGTTTAAGCCAAGGTGGGTTATTGGCGAAAATGTGCGAGGCATTGTTAGTATCCAAGACGGCTTGGTATTCGAGACAGTGTGCACTGACTTGGAAAGTGAAGGTTACGAAGTACAAACGTTCAATATTCCAGCTGTCGGCGTCGGCGCACCGCACAAAAGAGAACGAATTTGGATTGTGGCGAACTCCCGATGCAGTATCAGGAGGGAGCAATCTTCCAGGAATTCAGAAAGCATTGGATCAGGGACATTTAAAGAGACCGAGCGGTCAACAGATACAAGTGAGATTACAAGACCAAGTGAAAGAACCGAGACTATGGCCGACACCGAGAGCAAAAGAACCGGGGAGAACAACGAAAGGTTACGGTCGGGGACTAGCGGAATTAGTGGAAGGGAAGGAACAACTAGAATCCAAGAAGATGTGGCCAACTCCAACACAGGGAATGTGGAAGCAAGATGTGAACGACAACGGAGAATACGCGAAGAGAATACAAAAGAAAGGCAATCAAATAATGTTACCGGCAGCAGTGAAGTTATGGCCAACACCAACACAGGATATAGCGAACAATCGAACCAAGAAGTACAAACAAGGGGGAACACCGTTAACAGTAGCAGTAAAGATGTGGCCAACACCAACAGTGAACGACAGCAAGAACAATGCAGGCCCAAGTCAATTCAAGAGGAAGGGAACGAACTTGAATGTAGCAGTAGCCAAAGCGGGGGAAACTTCTGGGACATTGAACCCGACGTGGGTAGAGTGGTTAATGGGTTACCCGGCAGAGTACACAGACTTAAAGGATTGGGAAACGCTATCGTCCCGCAAATCGCGGAAGAAATAGGAAGAGCAATAATGAAAGCTGAACAATGAACAAAGAATTTTATTTTCATAGAAGAATAAGATTTACTGCTCTTAGGCAAAGCAAAAAAGCAGTATTAGCTGAAATTTATGAAATTAGTGGTAGATCTTTTTGGTGGCTAAACCATAAATATGGATCTATTTTAAAACCTATGCAAATTTGGTTACCTAAAAGTTGGTTTAAAGTAGATCATTATAATAAACCTTGGGTTTGGGAAAAAGGTGTAATAGGTGCTTTAAATAAATTAATTGAAAAAAGAAAAGGCACAATACACTAATGAGTTTACAATTATCAATGACATTTAAAAAACATATATGGTCAACGCCGTCTGAGTTTAAAGATTTAAGTGATGCTAAAGAAATAGCTATCGACTTAGAAACAAGAGACGATGGAATTAATGAAGGACTAGGTGCAGGTTGGGCCATAGGTAAAGGAGAGATCGTAGGATTCGCTGTAGCTGTAGAAGGTTGGCAAGGATACTTTCCATTTGCACACTATGGTGGTGGCAATATGATACCTGAACAAGTTAAAAATTATATGAAGTCTGTATGTGCTTTACCTTGTCCTAAAATATTTCATAACGCACAGTATGACGTAGGTTGGTTAGAAGCATCAGGTATAAAAGTAAATGGTCAGATCATAGATACGATGATAGCAGCCGCATTAATAGATGAGAATAGATTTTCTTATTCATTAAACTCTTTATCGATTGATTATTTAAATGAAATAAAAGCAGAAGCAGATTTAAAAGAAGCTGCAGCAGCTCACGGTGTAGATGCTAAAGCAGAGATGTGGAAGTTACCTGCAGAGCATGTTGGATTTTACGCTGAACAAGATGCACGGCTCACGCTCCTATTATGGCAAAGATTTAAACAAGAAATTTTATCGCAAAGTTTAACTACAGTTTGGGAATTAGAATCTGAACTATTACCTTTGTTAATTAAGATGAGAAGAAAAGGTGTACGAGTAGAGGTAGAACGTGCTGAAGCCCTACGTAAAACAATGCAACTCCAAGAAAGAGAAGTGCTACAAGAAATAAAGAACGTTGCAGGAGTCGACGTAGAAATATGGACTGCACGACAAATTGCGAAAGCGTTTGATAAACTTGGTGTAGTTTATCCAAGAACTGCAAAAACAGACGAACCATCATTCACTCATAATTGGTTGGTTAATTGTAATCATAAGATAGCTAAACTTATACTAGAAGCAAGAGAGTTAAACAAGTTTCATAATACATTCTTAACATCAATAATGAAGTATCAAGTAAATGGTAGGATACATGCAGAAATACAACAGCTTAGATCTGATAATGGTGGAACTGTATCAGGTAGATTAAGTATGTCTAATCCAAACCTACAGCAAATACCTGCAAGAAATAAAGAGTTTGGTCCTAAGATAAGATCATTATTTATACCTGATGAAGGTTGCAAGTGGGGAAGTTTTGACTACTCGCAACAAGAACCACGAATGACGGTGCACTATGCAGCTTCAATTGGAGAAGGTTATGAAGGTTCAAATGAATTAATAAATGCGTATAAAAATGCATCTGCAGACTTTCACCAAACAGTAGCTGAGTTAGTAGGTATTGAAAGAGGCCAAGCTAAAACAATTGGTTTGGGTTTAATGTATGGTATGGGTAAAAATAAATTAGCAAACAGTTTAGGTTTATCTAGAGAAGAAGCTGAATCACTTATTGCAAAATATAATCGTAAAGTACCTTTTGTTAAAAAACTTTCTGATAAATGTATGGAAACAGCACAAGACAAAGGTGTAATTAGAACTAAGAAAGGTAGAAAATGTAGATTTGATATGTGGGAAACAAGAGACTTTGGTTTGCATATAGCAGAGAAACACGAAAATGCTGTAGCTAAATATGGTAAAGACAATATTAAAAGAGCTTACACTTACAAAGCATTGAACAGATTAATTCAAGGATCATCAGCAGATCAAACAAAACAAGCTATGTTAGATTGTTTTAAAAAAGGTTTTATGCCGACATTACAAATACACGATGAATTATGTTTCAATGTAGAGAATGAAGAGCAAGCAAAAGAAATAAAAAATATAATGGAGAACACAATAGAGTTTAAAGTACCTTTTGTTGTTGAGTATGGTTTAGGAAAGTCCTGGGGTGATGCTAAATAATAAAATTAAAAATAGATTAAGTACTGAACACATTGCTTACTGTGCAGGTTTATTTGATGGAGAAGGTTGTGTGCAATATAAACTTTATCCAAGAAAATATGCAAGTGGTAATATGGGAAAAGTATGGGCCCTTACTATGGAAATTAATATGACAGAAATAGAGCCCTTACATTATTTTTTAAATGTAGTTAAACACGGAACTGTTACTTATAAAAAAAATTATGGCTTAGGTAAAAAAGATCAATGGCGTTGGAGAGTATCTCACCGTAAAGCATTTGCCGTTGCTCAAATGATTTATCCTTATTCGATTGTTAAAAGACCAAAACTTTTGATGATAATTAATCACTATGCTTTAGATAAGCCGACAAGTATCCTAGAAGAAAAAGCGAAATTTTCTAAATTTTGAAAGTTAAACTAAGCTGTTGCTTGTAAACTTTCTTCTATATCTTGATATTTAATCTGATTTCTTACAGACTTAATATCATTCTCTGTTTTCAACATATCAACAGTACATAGACCATTAGTCATTAAATCTGCCGACCATTTATGTTCCAGATGTTGAAGTTTTTTCAACAGAGAGAGTTTCACTGGACTCATTTATTTCCTCATATGTTATGAAGGTTATATGATTTAAATAAAAATCTTCATTAATTATTTCTATCAAACCTTCTTTAACTTTTTTAGAAAACTTAATTAAGGCTTCGTCGCTAGAGTCTGCCTTAATTGTATCCACTAGATATTTTCCCAAAGCTCTAGCTTGGATACGATAAGTCTTCATAAGATAGGATAAGATAAAATTGCATATATGTCAATACTAGTGTACTTTAACTCAAAATCAAGTTAATTTATGGGGTATGGGGTATGATGGCCTGTTAGTATCTACTGTCAATTCTGAGGCCTCCCAGGGGCCTTTAAAAGGGTGTATTTAAGGCATATTATGGTATGATAGTGTATGTTTGAACTTGCAGCAAGTTATAAAGGTTTAGTAATAGCTTTAATACTAGCTAATGGAGATTTACTAAAAGTAGAATTGTTTGATGATACTTGTGCTGAGTTTTGGGATAAGCACGTAATTACTCACGAAAGAAAAATTGCTTTACCAAAACAAAACCATTACTTTCATACTTTTAAAGGTAAGATCGTTGTTGGCTATCACTGTAGTGATAAAGAGCCTAAGTAGATTCTTGTTCCTTACAAGAAAAGTTAACTAAAAGTTTATTAGTATTTACTTCTTCAGGTCCTATTTCTCTTATAGCACCCATAGCATTAATAAAACCTGCAGTTGCACAATCATAATGATCTTTATATCTGCCTATTTCAACAGGTTGTGTACATTGTTGGGCTATGACAGAACAAATTTGTAGAACTAATAAAAATTTCATATTGACTTTCTTTTAAATCTTATCTAAATAAGAGATGTTATATAATATTAATTATATCACACTAACAACATAACCAACTAGAGGTGAGTATGAAAAAAATGACAGAAGAAGAATTTGCAGCTTACATAGCAGAACAGCAAGATGCAGGTATTCATTATAGAGAACCTTATGAAAAAGGTAGTTGGAAAGATAGACGAATAGCAGCTATCAACCGATTGTCTAATCATAAAGGTTGGCCTTGTAGTGATAACAATCGTTACTTTGAACAGTACAATGCTATCTTAAACTCAGATGCAAAATCACTTTTAGAATTTAAAAAACAATGGAAGGAAAAAAATGGACATAACTAAATGGAAAAGTATGGCAATCAAAAAAGAAAACCATACATTATTAAAGGGCCTATGTGCTGATAAGTACAGAGCTCCTGCAGCAATGTTTGAAAAGATCTTGTTAGACTACATAGACTTTCAAGCTAAGAAAAGAAAAATGAATACAGATAAGTTTAAGCAAGAACTTATGAAAAAAGGTAATGGTAAATCAAAATGAGCTTAACTCCTGAAGACATAAAAAGATTAAGCGCACTTAAAAAATTTAACAAGGAATATTTTAAAGTTGAATTTGATGCAAATCAAAACAGTTTAACTTTAATTGTTAATGATACGACTAGAAATCGTATTGACTTAGATGATGGTGAAAAATCATTTGATGATGCGCTTGAAGTAATAAAAAAATTTTTTATTGAACTAAGGGGGCCTATACAATGAAGAAACCAAAACCTGTTGCCAATAACTTCTCTGTAGATGTAACGGCACTTAATATGTACAACACTAACAACTTTGTAAATTATGAAGATCAAGAGACTAATCGTAAGAATTAGAATGTGGTATGCTAAGCTTAGGGGCCATAAAAGATGGGACTATGAGCCTAGTAAACATTATATGAGAAAAAGACACCAGGATGATACAGCATAAAAAAGAGGAAAGAAATGGTTATTGAAAGACATTGGGCTATGCCTAATCATAAAACATTTTTAATAAAACCATTAAAAAATCTTATTGATCTTGAATTAGGGACAGACTATTTAGATCCTTTTCCTTTTCCATTTAAACAAGATGCAGTTGAGTATTTAAAAAACATTCCTGCAAATTCAGTAAAGTATTTAGTATATGATCCGCCATATTCTTCGTATCAATTAAAAACTAAATATAAAAACGCAGGGCTTTCTTTAGATAGTTATGATGCTTCTTATTGGTCTAAATGTAAAAATGAAATATCTAGAATAATTAAAAAATCGGGTAAAGTTATTTCTTTTGGTTGGAACAGCAATGGTATTGGCAAAAAATATGGATTTAAAATTATAAAAATAGTATTGGTAGCTCACGGTAGTCAGCATAATGATACTATAGCAACTGTAGAAATAAAACAATGAGCCCTGCTTTAGTAATATTTTTATTAGGTAATGGTGCATTTGTTTTATTTGTCATTATATGTTTAATCGGACAACTTATAATATGGTATGAAAGGATATTTAAAAATGAAAAAGAAAAATAAAAAGTGGATTATTGATGGATATTATATTGATGAAAAAGGTATAGCTTGGACATTTTTATATTCTGCTGATGATTGGAGAAAGACTAAAAAAGTAAAAGGAGTGATATAATGAAAAAAGGTAATGGTTGGATGGAATATTCTAATTACGCAAGGCACTATGTTAATGATACACCAACAGGACATGAAATAATTTTAGTATCTGAAGATGGAAGTACATTAAAAATAAATTGTAAATGGCCAGATAGGAAAAGAACTAAAGATGGTAGGGTAATTAAAAATGGCTAAAAGAACTTTTTTAAGATGTTTAATAGTTAGATTAAGAATGTGGTATGCTGATATGCGTGGACATCATGGTAAAAGATGGAACTATGAACCTAGCAAACGTTATATGAGAAGAAGGCAAGATGATACGGCATAAATTATGAAAGACGCATTAATTATTATAAGTCATTATGGGAGAATAATAGTAAATGAGCAATGAAAATTTTATAGGTACTTATAATTTAGAACATAATATTTGTGATGATATTATAAATTTTTACAATGCACATAAAGATTATGCTAAAGTTGGTATAATTTCGAAAGAAGGAGTAAAAACTGCAGATAATTTTTTTAAAGAATCAACAGATTTAGGTATTAGTGCATATCATTTATATAAACCATTTGATAAATATAGGACACACCTACAATCATCTTTAGAAAGTTATATAGATACTTATAAAGAAGTTAACAATTATTCAAAATTTAATATTTTAGAGGATTATAATATTCAACATTATCCTGTAGGTGGAGGGTTTAAACAATGGCATTTTGAAGCTTCATATAAAACTACCATAAGGAGAGTATTAGTTTTTATGACATATTTAAATGATGTTCCAGATGGTGGTACTCATTTTAAATATCAAAACCTAACTACACCTGCTAAAAAAGGTTCAACAATAATTTGGCCGAGTGGATTTACACATACACATAAAGGTCAGATAAGTCAAACAAAAGAAAAATATACAGTAACAGGATGGTGGAGTTTAACAAATGAGTAATTTTAATGATTAGTCATTATATTGAGGATACACCAACAGGACATAAGATTACTTTAGTCTCAGCAGATGACTCAACATTAGAAATTAATTGTGTGTGGTCAGATAGATCTAGAGATAAAGCAGGTCGTGTGACCCTTGCTAAAAAATAATAACTTGCAATAGGATAAAAAAAGTTTATGAATAAAAAAGAATCAACATTGATTTGCAACAAATGCAAAGGAAACGGTTTTGTTAGAGGTTCATTAGGGAACACAGGAACTTGTATCCATTGCTTTGGATCAGGACATAACGACCACGCATCACGTACCACGGCTGATGATATATTAAGTTTATTAGATATGTGTGAAGATTATGTCGAAGAAGCCGAAAGTACCAAAATTCGAAAGACCCACTGAACTAACAAAAGTGTTAGTGCTGATGGCTAAGCACGTACCATTTAAATATTATAAAAGACTTATAGCTGTAATAGGTTCTCTTCTTACAGGTTTAACTTTTGGTTATAGATCAGGTGGCATCAATACAGATTTTATCAGAGATGCAATAGAGATTTACGGATTCCATCATGGTGAAGACATAGAAGGTGATGAGCTAAGGGATGAAATAAAAAATAAAATAAAAAGAAATGATAATGTCATTCCGTTCAAGGTTATACAGGGTGGTAGAGAAGATGTATAATACTAGAATGGAAAAAAGTATAGACAGGGATTATTATTTAATTTCATCTTTAATTAAGGATTTAAAATATCAAGGCGCTGAAATCACATCTATCATTCAAGATGTTCATATTAATTACGAGGTCGCCTCTCAAAGAAAAAATAATAGAGAGGTTCACTATCGTGATTTATTCGCCAGACTTGTTAAAACTTATGGGCACTAACATAGCTGCTGATCTAGTTAACGAGAATCATATATCTAACGAACAGAAATTGTGGAGACATGTTATTGTCAACGCTATGGAAGATGCACGAGCCACGGCCAATGATCGAAAGACTTCCATTTATAAATTTGATGCACACGAATGGATTATGTCCTCTAGAGATTTTGAAACCGTTT
>Ga0208160_1000636_pt1 | contig 16149 bp, 30 predicted proteins | sample CB_VirMetaG_FD_184536 | JGI IMG/M metagenome (GOLD analysis project Ga0208160, IMG submission 184536) | Freshwater to marine saline gradient viral communities from Chesapeake Bay - CB_1504_1 Viral MetaG (SPAdes) (version 4) | ecosystem: Environmental > Aquatic > Marine > Coastal | place: USA... | reverse complement strand
TCATAATTATTCATTCTTCTTAGCTTCTTCTTTTAAAATTTCTATAAAATGTCTACAGCTTCTTTTGGTAAATCAATTCCCATATCAATACAATACATTTCTTGACCATCATCTTCCCATGTATCAATTACTTTTAATTCTTTATCTTTGAAATCTCTAAAAATATTTTCATTTGGCTCTTTGTCAAAACCTAAACTTGTTGCTATTTTTACATAATCTTCCTTTAATTTTATTTTCATATTATCCTTGTATTAATTCTTTTAATAATAAATCAGCTTGGTGCGATTTCATAACCTTATGACCATATCCATAAGTTCTATCTAAATGTACTTCCCATGCTTCGCCTGTAGGGAAAACGTGCATACTAACCCTTTTACTTATTTTCTTTCTGAAACCTCTTGTTGCATTTTCAAAATCAGATAAGAAATCTTTATTTGGTTTTTCTATAACAAGTGAGAATATAAGTCCTATACTAGAAGTTCTTTTTCTAATTACTTTTACCATAATAATAGCTTGTAATGTTTTTTCATAATCATTCTTCTCCATTAGCTTCTAACAAACACCTATTACAACAATAATCAACCTCTTGTTCTATTTCTCTATCGCAGTTTTTACATTTAGACAAACTACTTCAATGTATCGTGGATATACTCTACTACATAAGGCATAAAGATTGCTCCCACCTCAAAGAGTACGATTGTTTCGACTAACTCAACGTCTAATCCCTTGATAAATCCATATAGCGTAAATAACGCCCAGAAGAATCCCCCTGTTAATGCTCTTCCTATTACTTTTTTTAATTCTTTATTCATAATGTTTATTTAAGTCTTTTAATATCTCTAGTTCATACTCCCAGCTTCTATCTGCCCAGTCATCATGGTGTATTCCATCTTCTGTCATGTTCTCTGCTGCGAGTTCCTCGATACTCTCGATAATTTTATTAGTCGTCATAATTGTGTTCTACCTTAACTAACTTTCCGTTTATAATAATGTATGTTCCTTGTTTCATAATAATTCTTAATTAATCTCTTAATACCTTCATTGTATATTAAAAAGGGATAACTGTCACTTGACAAGCTATCCTTTTCTGTGTTCTAATTCTTTCACTAATTCTTTGTAGTGTGCGATCTTTTCGTTATACCAATGAACATCTAGCTTAACCATTTGAAATCTACTAGCTTCCATTTCCTTAACCTTATCTTCCCCGAGTTCCTTGACCAAGTTTTCTCGGAAGTCTACAAACTTACCATTACCAAACATATTACAACCAACACATTGAGGTCTACAGTTGTTCTCATCAAAGCGAGTTATTAGAATGTTACGAGGTATGAAGTGTCCGTTCTGTATCTTCTTAACATGTTTAACCTTTCCACAAGTGAAACAAGAGCAGTAACCCTTATCATCTGCATGACTCCACCTAATGTATTTACTAAAGATTGCATCTAGTTTCTCTTTCGCCTTTTGTTGTTCTGATTTAGTCATGATCTATATTGTTATTATCACGACCCCACCAATGAGCTTTCTTCATTCTCTTATTCATACCGTCTATAAAACCAATATTAGCATAATCAACTATTACAAACTTACGACCAATAAAGCCATAATTCTTATATTTAGTATCATGGAAAAATGAAGGAATTTTCTTTGGGTACTTTTCTATATCCTTTACGATAGCCCTATCCATAACTAGATAATCACCATGCTCAGATACTTGATGTACTGGTGCAAACCATTTTTTATAATCAGTCCATTGTACTTGATTCCATATCTCAAACTCCATAATATTATCTCTTTTACCTTGTTCTGTAAGAGCTTTCTTTATAACTTTAGTTTTATCGTATTCCATTTCATAAACCGTTCGAGAACAACCTTCTCCTATATGTTTACCAAAAGTAATATCGTTTAATTGTTCAAATAATACATCCATATTTTTATTATACCACAGAAATCTCCTTTAGCCTATCTGCAAGTATTTCTGATACATCTACTGTTTCCAATTCAATCACTTCAAAGTCTTCCCCGTTCCACATGAGTACACGTTTAATTCTTGTTTTCTTTAGTAGCTCATCATATACACTTGTTTGTAATCGTGCCTTATTCAGGTTATTGACTTTTAGTTTATTTAGTGGCTTAATAAAGTTCCCCTTAGTTTCCTCTTTTAACGTATCATTGGTTTTTATATCATCGAGGTATTCATCTGAAAGCAAGTCTACTGTACCACCTAGCATATACTCCTCGTTGAATATTCGTACTTCCGACTGATAGTCTATATGTCCGAACTGTTCTATAAACTTATCTAACATATATTCCAAGTGAGGTTGTGTTGGTCTTTCGCCGAACTTAATCCACATCTCAATAGTTTCGTGAATAGCATTACCATAATTTGTAGCTATTGTACGTTTCAGATCCCAGTAATTCAGGTAATCCTCTGCTGTCCATTTGAGTCCGTTCTTATTTGCCTTTGCTGACATATACGCCACCATTGATGAGTTGAAAGGTCTAGTGTACTTGCTGATGAGCTTAGTTACTGATAAGAGAGGTTTATCGTTGATGTAGTATTTATGCTTTACCGCGTCAAATCTATTCATATTTCAGTATTTCATTACTATATGCGTAGTATTTTTTACTATCCATATGTCTACCTCTTATTTTATTAACAGATAAAATACACACTTGTTTTGGTGTAAATTTTTCAATAAAACCAAGACTAACACCTGCATAACTTCCTGCTGGAGCAAAAACAACAATATCACCTATATTTAATTCTTTGTCTAGTTTATCTTTCATATTATTCTGGTAGGTTAATCTCAATTCCATACCCACCAAACTTCTTGATGAATACGTCTAAGAGGTTGTTAATTTGTTGTGTTGATAATTTCTGCGTAGAATCGACACCATACGCCTTGTTTGCTAGTTGCTTGAATAGATACTTAATACTATCGGCATCAGGCATCATTTCAAAGCTATCTTTAATAATCTCTTGCATAGAGATACCTTCCTCGTTTAATGCCTTAGCTATATCCTTGAATACAGCGTGTAGCATTTTATTCTGTTGTTTTGTAATGCGTTCCATAAATATTTATATTTTCCCTGTTCCTCGTACCACCTAGAGTTAATCAAGAAGGGTTTTGGTGATACGGAGGACACAGAAAACATTTCTGTGCTAATGTCTTAATACAACTATAACGGGTTGTAAGTCCGACTGCTCATTTGCAGTGTAGAGGCTATGACTGAAACCTAGAAAATACTAGGAGCAAGAGCGGGCACAACCTCTACACCAAAAACGAGCCTAAAAATCAATTTCCGAAGGTTCAACAGCTTTAGCAGGTGCAGAGTCCTTACGTTCCTTAGATTCGTTAATTTTATCTTGTTGCCATTGTGGTAGCAAGTCGAATACCCCTTGGTCAAACTCATCTAGTGAGAATGTTTTTTGAGGATTTATAGCATCTCCTACTTCCATTCCTTTCGGTAGTGCTGTTACGCTTGTAATCTTGTCATTACCACCTGATGTTTTACCAACTGTTACCAATACAGTCTTTCCAATCAAGTCGTTAGTGTCAAAGTTTTCCAAATCACTTCCTGAAGCGATTGCCAACTGTGTCAATGCTGATTTTTCATGTAGTGATAGTGTGTATGTTTTATGTACAGCAAATGGAAATTCCACTTCTTCGCCATCTTTTTCATACTTGATAAGCTCACTTGGTACTTCAAATGAGATGTTTAGTTCTCGTGTCCACTTCTCTGATCCGTCTTCGTTTGGAAAACTTGATAGCTGAGTACCTTGGTCTACTATTGAGTATACTCTAGCTCCGTATGTTCCGTCTTTGAGTGTGTTCTTTTCAAATTCTTTTGTTTCTGGTTTTGTTACTTTCATTTTGTTTATTTTAATTAATTAATTTTCTGCCTTATTGGCAGTTATAGAGATTGTTCATAATTCAAATAATAGCCAATGTTTTAAAAATCTATTATCTAAAATCCATTTCTGGCAATCCCTATAACTAACAATAAGTTAGTCCCTTACTCCATGGAAACGCCTAGCACCTTCTAGTTGTTTCTCTTTCTCTGCCTTCTCTTTAGTATAATCAATAACGTCTTGATAGTCAACATCTTGGTCAGATGGAATCTTAAAGTCTTCACGGTAAATAAGTTCTCTTTCTAAAAAGGCACACGACCTCCAAGCTCCTTTTGCTGAATGTAATTGACCGTCAGTATCAACCTTACCTGCATCGGACAAATGTCTTACCCCTGCATCTAATTCATCGACAGATTTACTCATATCCCAATGTAATGGTTTATCTGGATGATGTTGTTGGTTTCCTGCGAGTGATGTTCTTGATATTTCCCCTAATGCTCGTTTAAAATATTTTATTACTCCCGAGTAGATTGGAGTATCTTTTCGTTCTTGAGGTGTCATATTATCTTCCTATTGCTACTAACTCATTAGCATATTCTTCAATAAGCTCTACTGTCTCAACCCAAGACCTCATGTCTACCCATGAATAGAAGTCTTCTGTTGTGTCGTGGTAAGTAATACCTGTTCCATATTCTTCATCATCTTTTCTTTCTTGCTCTAGGTAGTCTTCATATCTAGGTAATATATATAGTTCAAATCCGCTTAATACTTTTGATAGTTCTTTTGTGTATTTCATAATGTTTCTTGATTAATTAGTAACACTCTTAATATACCTTAATTAGAGAAAAGATACAAGTGTATATAACAAAACACCACGATTATTTGGTGTTGTCAAGTCGTCATCAAAAGTTAAACCAAGTATCATATATTACCAGTCCAAGACGTACAAAGAAAGTGATATAAATAGTTCTCCATATCCATACATTGTATTCTAGTCCTAGAAGCCATACGTCAAATATAACGTGGATTAAGAATAGTACAAAACATATAAACATAAACCAAGCCATTGCGAATTTTGCTATTGCGATTAACATAAGACTGCTTTAATTCTAGCCTCTGCAATTTTTACATATTCAGGGTCAAGGTCTATACCTATAAAATTGAATCCCTCTAATGCACAAGCCTTACCTGTGCTACCGCTTCCCATAAAAGGGTCTAATACTGTTCCACCTTTTGGTGTTACTAGGCGTACTAGGTATTGCATTAGTGATGTTGGTTTAACTGTACTATGAAAGTTGCTCCCTTCGTTTACGCTTATTTTCAGTTGCGTTCCTAATACAACATTCTTTACACCAAGGGCTGACGCCATCTTTTCGTTTATAATAGTTGTCAATGTGTTGTATTCGTTTGCAAAGGCAACAAGGTTTCCACCATCCATCCACTCGCAATTCACATCCAGAGTGTATTCGTTTGTGAGTAAGTGGGCTAACCAATTCAAGATTTCCGATGTCGTTATTGAGTTTGTCGTGGTCTTTGTGGTGGACTTGTTTACCCCTAGGAATTTCTCCATTGTGCAATTCCCAAACAACACGGTGTTCCATTCTGTACCGTTTTTGTTCTCTATCCCATATACGCCTGTAACCTTTTGGGCTGATTTGTCCGTACCCACCAATAGCTGTACTTTTTCTACCTGCTTTGTTGTATTTTTTTCGTTCCATACTTCATATTGTACCATAATTGACAGAATACCGTCAAGCCCCTCATTCCTATCTTTCTTTGAGGCTTTAGCACAGTAAAAATATCTTGCAGCACTTCCACTATCTGCATATTCTGGTGTCTGGTCGTTCGGCATACCAAAACTTCCTTTAACTGTTCTTGTTCTTTTGCTGTCGTTTGCTTTTGTATCAGGAAACAACCCTACCACCTCATCACTTCCGTCGTGCAGAAAATTTGCTGGGAATCTGCCCAAATCTCTATCTGACTGATTTTCAATATCAAAGTTCTTTTTCATTTCGCCACCTATATAAGAGGTTTTGTGTCCACCCACTTTTCTTTTTGTGTCTTCTCCATCTTGTAGACTTACCCTGCAACCATCTATATTTATTCCACCTGTACCCCATTCCAATACATTCTTTGCAATAGTACTTTCTGATAGAGGTTTACGAGCTACTACAATAGGTTCATGTGCTGGTTTAAGTGCTGTACCCCAGCCTTCGTATGGTGAGTTGCCTTTGGTTACAACTTCCACATCTGAAGAGCTTGCATTCATTTTGATATTAGAATTTTCAGAATTTGCTCTTTGTTTTCTTTCTCCAACCTTTTCCCTCTCATTCCCCTGCAACTTATCAACTGCCTTTCCTATGTTATGACTCTTAGGAAATCCGCTGCCGTATACCCACATAATCTGGTCACGAATTTCAAACCCTGCGTCTTCAATATTTACCGCCATTCTGTGATACGTTCTTGAACCTGCAAATGACAATAGATGCCCTCCTGGTTTTAATACTCGCATAGCCTCAACCCATAGCTCTTTGCTTGGTACATCGTAATCCCACTTTTTACCCATGAAGCTAAGTCCATACGGCGGATCTGTTACGATTGAGTCAACGCTGTTTTCTGGTAATCCTTTTAATTTTTCTAAACTATCTCCTGTGATTAATTTCATAATGTTATTTGTTGAATATTCTTCTAATGATATAAGACCTTCCGAAAGATGCAATAAAGAATACTGATGTAATAATTATATTCTCTCCAAAGGTTACTGGAATATTTAATATTGGATATATGATTATCTGTATAATAAATGATGTTAATAAACCTGATACAGTATTAGTAATTGCTTCTAATACACTCTTACTTTTTGTCTGTGTCATACCTTACAATTATACTCTAAATAAAAAAAGCCCGCAAGTAAATACGGGCTAATGTCTTACACTAATGTTAATAGTGCGTACTTACCTGATTTATAAAGTATACCGTGAGCATTGAGCCAAGACCCTGCACCTTTAGTGTAGTTTAATTTCAAGTGAGTTGATGTTCCAACTACCATACCATTTGCATACATTTTAGGTGTATGTTCATGAGCAGTAATCATTTTAAGATTGTATCTATCAAAAGATGTTGAGCTTCCTCTACTTCCATTTAGACCACGATGTCCATGATAGTCAAGTGCAATACCTGATACCCTGTATTCTTGGTCTTCAACAAGGAATTTAAAGTTACTCGGCAATTCTCCAATTAAGGAAAGTGCAATCTCCAAACTTGCTTTCTTTCTGTTCTCTACAATTGGTGCAAAGAGCTTACTCGCTACAATACTATTCTGTCCGTCTTTTAACCAGTTGTGTGTTCCTAGATATGTTGTTAGGAATATATCATGGTTACTTTCTGAAACTAAGAATTGTATATCAGGAAATTCATTTGAGAAAAATGTAATCTCATCCAACACTTGCTGCAACTCTTTTTCTAATTCATGACGTTTATCATTGATAAGTCGTGCCTTAGATATAAAGTTCTTTTCTTCGTGGTGATTGATAGAATGTCCATTGAACAAGTCATGGAATACTGCTCGCTTAGGTTTAAGTTCATGCAACATCTTGATAGTACGTTCCCTAGTTTTAGGGCAAGTATCTCCAGTATGCCAATCGCCTAATACTAATGCCTCAGGTTGTTGTGATAACTTTTTACCACCTGAATAGTATTCTGTCAAGTAATTAAACTTTCCATTTTTCATAGCTTCAACTTGGTGAATATCAAATCGTTTCCTATCTTTAACATTAACATAAACGAATCCATATTGATGTTCTAAGTTAGCCTTACGACCTTGTGCAGTATGTAGCTTATAATTTCCGTCAGTCAATGAGCCAGTTGTACAAAGAAAGCGTGGTAGCTTACTTGTATTAGGTATTGACAAGTAACGAATTTTAGGGCTTGGTAAAATGTAAGAATGGTCTCGAGATAGTTTCTTATTAAATCCAGTTAAAGGATTAATTTGACTAGCTCGTATCATTGTATCGTATAGTTTAAGGTTAGAGTTTAATGCTGTACCTGTCTTGGTTGGTACTATAAGCTCTATTCCATAATCAAATACAATAGGGTCAATTTCAATATCATCTTTATTTCTTCCGTCCATTACAAACGCTTGAATCTTAATGATATCGTGTTCTTGGGCGAAAGCTATCATGTTCTTTAATAGAACCTTGTTTACTTTAGCACCTCTTTGAATTGTGGTTACAATAGTTTTCATCATTATTTTATTTAAGGTTCTTTAACCCTATTATACCATTTTCGCCTACTCCTCTATTTCCAGATTACAGTCTTCGCAAATCCATTCTCTCTTCCAAAGGTACTGTGTCTGGTTAGTGATGTCTTTTCCACATTCATCACATCTTACGACATCCTTATTCATGTTAAAGGTCTGTTAAATTAACCACCTCAATAAACTCATCTTCTGGTGTATCGTGATATTCTCTAAATAGCTCTCTAGCTTGTGTTTCACTTCTTGCTAATAGTTGTACTTGATCTTTCTCAGAGGTACACATGTAATTGTTTAACTTATTCATATAATTATTATATTACTTATTCTGTTCTTTGACAACTGATAATACCTTGACAAGAGGAAGGTCATATCGTCTAGCGTAATCTTGGCACGCTTGGTATATAAAATCACTCTCTTTGTAAGACTTAATTTGGTTAATGTAACACTCTGTACTTACTTCGAGATTATCGTCAGCACTCTCTTGAGCTTTCTTTATTAGACTATCTTTCTCAAAGACATATAAGTCCTTAGCTCTGCGTACTATTAACCTTTTAGAAATTATCGAGTTCGTCTGTTGCTCCTTCATAGTGAAATTGAATATTATCGTCTTGAATAAATTTGTAGTCTTCATACCTCATTCGGAAGTTACCTGTATCTCCGTTTCTACGGTTGGCTTGAACTGATACGAGAACCTTATTCGACCATTTTACTTCTTTACCCTCCTTGTATGCTTCACGCCACATCATAACAACGGTATCTGCCTCTTGTAAGTAACCAGCACCTCCGTATAAGTCTTCCACGCTTGGTGGCTCTGTAGGGTTCACCTTGCGAACGTGGACAATAGATACAACTGAGATGTTTAACTGTTTTGCGATTGAACGTAGCTCTTGCATTATGTCGATAATCGCCAAGTGTTGTAACTGTCCTGAATCATCAGGTTTGATATACCCAAAGTGGTCAATGAATACTACTCGACTATCGTACTTGACAACTGCCTCTGTAATACGTTTAGTTATCCAATCGAGTGTAGGTCTTTTGTTTGATTTCGGTGCGTAGAACAGCGGTATAGATAGCTCACGTTCCTTTAGCATAGTTACAAGTTCTTCACCTGATTGCTCTAGTGGCAATAAGCAAGGATTACTATATTTCATTCGTGCGATTAAATCGAGAATGAATGATGTCTTACCTGACTTAGGCGGAGCAGAGAAAATTATATGCTGTCCTGGATAGAATCCCTTAATGATTTGGTCGAGCTTAGGATGTCCTGTAGGTATTGCTGTTGGTAGTGGGTTATCTTTTAGTTGCTCTAATATGTCGAACGATGAAATAACCTTATCATCTCCATTGTACTGTGCTAGTAGTTCCTCTGTTCTACTGCGTATCATCATTTGTGATTTGTGGTCTTTGATTTTCTCCGCTTCTTTTGAGAGGTATTCTAGGTGTTCTTTTACTGACATATTGTTTTTAATTTACGGGATTCAATCTGCCTAATATTTTTCTTAATTGTTTCACCACAAAATTTACAACGTAAACCAATAAAGTTTCTTGTTGGTTTTGGTGATTCTCTCCAATGTCCACATTTAACTCCAACATATTTACCACAATTATTACAATTTCCTGCAAATCTATTTCTCATAATATTTTCTTAATTAACTTATAATATTCCTAGTCTACTAGGGACTATGTACTTCTGCAACTTGACAACTAGAGATATTCCTCCCATTTACGTTGATTGACAAAAGTCTGAAAATGTGGTATGTATTTAAACTCACCATCTGGGTACTCGGTTTTCTTTTCCTTTAGCATTTTACCCATACCTGTGTATATTTCCTTTAGTTCCTCAACAGTTGAACATTTATTCTTTTTATAGTAATTCTCCCACTCTGTATCAAACCCTCTTGTTTTACCTTTTAGTTTGGTTTTATAGTTTATCCTGATTTTTTCAAACTTTTCTTTTAAAAGGTCTATCTCTTCTTTGTTTTGAGAACTTTCTTTCCCTTTCTTTTGTGTGTGAACTTTCTTCACTAGTTCAGGTGAACTTACTTCACTAGTGCTATGAACTTTCTTCACTAGTGAACTTACTTCACCACTTTGACTATTTATCGTGAACCTTGTTGTCTTATTATTTGATTTAACTGTTGATATTATCTTTAGTTCTTCGAGCTTATTGATACAATCTATTACTTTTCTATTTGATAGCCCTGTACCAGTATCTAATACTTGACCCTTGCTATTAGTTATACCACCCATAATTTGTGTAATTGAAATAGCATCGGACTTTTTTTGAAATCCATATGTTCTTCTGCAAATGTACAACAGTACCTTTAGTTCTGCACCAGACAATATATTCATATACTTGTCAAGTATCACATTAGGTATCTGTGTGAAATTTGGTTTTAATTCTTTCATAATTTTTTTTAGTTTATCCAAGCAAAAACAGAGATTCCATATCCCCCACTTCACTGAAAGGTATAGAAAGCCCTGTTTCTGCTGTGAAGTGATGTTCTATTAAATAGGGCATACACCCATGTATATAATATACTATAATCAGAATTATGCAAATAAAAAACCCCAACGCCCGATAAGGGGTAGTTAGAGTAATCCTTAATCTAAACTAAAATTAGATCTTGTAGAATCATATCCGAAGTGAAACCAGTTGTATCTAAGACGAACTGGTAATAAACGCTTGGTTGATTATTGTCTGAACTTGGTGCGTAAGTATTGAAAAATTGCAATAAGGTCATATCAGGTCGATATACTCTCGACATTCCTGTTGCTCCTATTCTAATTTGGTGTTCCAATGCCTCCATCCCTAGTTCATAAGTATCAAAGTAAGCAAAACCGTCACGCTTACCTGATTGTAGTGGACTATATCGTAAATTCCCTGGGTTGTTATTACGATGAGCAACGCTCCCCGCATAATATCCTTCGAACTCTTGTATAGCTTGTGCAAGTATTTGAATTTTGTCTACTACCTCAATGGAGGCAGGCTCTTCAATTTCTTGCGGTATCTCGTTAATCCGTGCCATAATTGACACCGTTAATGGAATCAGTAAAACTGCTCCAACGAGAATTATTATTTTTTGTAACTTTTCAGTCATATGTGCAGGTTTTGCTTTATTATATAAACAATTGTAAATATACCCATTCTCATTCCTGCCCTCTCATTATAACATGCTGAGGACGACCTGTTTTAGGGGTATATTGCCGTTTTAAGCGTCTTAAATAGGTTAGATGGGGTCAATGTACCACTTTTACATTTAAACGCCTGTACGAGCTGTTTTGAGCCTCTGAGAGCATGCTAGGTGGTATCGTAGGTTACGTTCTCGGTTATAAATCTTAGTACATGCTTTTTTACCACAAAACTCCCAACTGGGTAATATTTTACATTGACAGTATCTACAGTTATTCACTACGCTAAAATTAAGTTAATAACTGATCGGTAGTGTTGACTTAATAAATCTTCCCCACTTCCACCTAATCCATACGATACAACAACAAGTATTCCTACTGTTATATATATTGATAGTATTAGTAATGTTGCTTCTAAATATTTGTTCATAATTTCTTGATTAATTGATAACATGTAGAGTATAGACTAAACACTATACTTTGTCTATTGACATAAGAAAAAAACCATGTCATTACAACATGGTTTGTGTTAGGGGGATTAGCCCCAACGTTAGATTCACCGCCCTCCTTTCTATTATGTTAATAGTTTGAACAATCCAAAATAGATAAATGCGTTCCATCCTGCATGGAATACAACGATAAGCCAATAGCTTCTAGTTTTGATATAAAGGAAACTGACTAAAAAGCCGAGTACACCTTGTACTAAAAACATATTTTGATGCCAATGTATAGCACCAAAAATAAATGAAACTACAATAGCTACCAAGTATACATTCTTTCTCAAATGTAAATGGTCTAGGGTCATTTTTAATATTGCATAGCGAAATACTAATTCTTCAATCACTGGTGCGAATACTAGGATATACAAGAAGCTCGTTTTAGGTATGTGGGTAACTAATGCTACCCACAAAACGTAAGCCCCGAATAATCCAAATGCAAGTAATACTTTTTCAAAGTTCTTCAAAAGTTATAATTATTTGTCGAGGGTCTACAATACACTTATTACATTCTCCTTCTGAAAGAATAGCATCATAAGATTTTGTAAACTCAATGTGTTTTTCTAGGTCAGTTGCTATTTGTAGCCAGCGACCATTTCCTGTTTGAAACATACCATGCTTTTTACATATCGGTATGCAAAATCTTTCTGTGCTCATTTTCTTTTGAATTTTGAGAGTTCGTAACCTGTGTTTCTGAATAAGACTAATGCGTTCCACTCTTTGTGAGGGAGTACATAGTTGTCTACTCTTTTAAATATAATACCTTGACTTAAATCGTCAGGGTCTTTTAATTCTATTCCACAACCAAGTACACCACAAGTAACTGCTATAGGCATGTTACCATCCTTAAATTCTCCGTAAGAGACTAAATGGGGAGTGATATGTCCGATTGGGTAAAGTTCCATACTGTATATTATGAGGGACTGCCTTGTACCACCCCACACAACATATCGTTTTGCCTTTCTGTGGTAGTGAGGACAGTGGAAAGGTCTTGTAAGAAATCCACTCATAATTATTTATTTTTAGGGTTCAATACTTATTATACCATTATTGTACTATTGACACAAATAAAAAACCGTGTTACAACGATTATTTACTACCTGATAGGTTTTTAGCTACACTATCAACTGTTCCAATACCTGCAACAGTTAGAAGCCACATCTTTACAATATCAAGTACAGTTGCCATATCTCCCCATCCTTCGAGGATAGCTACTATTGCTGTTAGAGTTACAATCCAGAATCGGATTGAACCTAACAATGCTTTAACTTTATCTTTCATATTAATATTCGTATACCGTTGGACTTGGTTTAGAAGTGTCAACGTCTAAGTGGATAAATTTCTTTTCTCTATTGATACCAATACGTTTAATACCGACATCCATAGCTGCTTTAATTATAGCATATGATTCTGAACCATTCAAGGCTCTTAAATCAACTGCCAATCCTTTTGTGTGTGCTGATCCTGGTACTCCTCCAACTAACTTATTTTGCATAGCTGAACGATAACCAGAATTAATTATAAATGGAATACCTGCTAATCCTCGTGCCTTATCAAGCAACAGAACAAAGTCTGTGTCAAGTTTATCTACTTCTTTCTCTGAAAAGTATTTATAGCTAGGTGCTTTAGTAGAGTGAGATGGTAGAGTTACTGATTGAACAATAGACTGGATAAGGTCTTTCTTTTTCTTTCTACGATTTGCAATAGCTAAACTCAATACTGGACTAACCTTATCCCATACAAATTTATAATCATACTTCTTATTCTTATATCCTTCATAGTGAACAATCTCATTATCAAAATCCTTCTTTCCAAATAACCCAGCAATTCCGACACCTGTATACAATAGAATATAGTTATCTAGTGCATGGAGTATTTCATGTTCTGCTGTCCTTTCGTAATATCTACGGTACTTTGTAGTACACGTTCTAAAACTATTAAAGATACGCCCTAGTTGGAATCCATAAAGACCTTGTTCTCCGTTTTTCCAGTTGTCATCATCTATAAATAACAATACTAAATCTATTTCATAATCATTTTTAAATGGATCGGTTAAATCTCGCATTGTTTCATCTGAGATATACCACTTTCCATTTCGTTTCTCCCATCCCTTTTTTGAAAAGTCTATTTCCTCTATGATAAAGTCACAAGGGTAACGTGTTTCCATTCTTTTGATGAAAGACTTTAATTCTCGCTTTGATTTTGAGGCTTCTTTATCAACTAGACATTTTAATACTAATTCATTCATATTATTTTCCTTCCTTGTTAACCCCCATAATTTTTAGTAAGTTCTTTTGCAAGAGAACTAATACCCAAGAGATAGCATCAAACTCAGCAACATATTTCTTTTGTCTAATTGACATAATGTTTCCAATGATTGAGTATCCCTCTGATAGAATGAATAGAGATAGAGCGTGAGTTGCAAACCAAATCAAGTCTATATTAATTCCCTTAGCCACCAAAGCAATAACTAATGGTACTGTCATAATAAGTAGTTTACTAATAATACCAGCGGCAAAGAAATGTGATTTAATTGAGTGTTTACCTCTAATTGTATAAGAGGCTATAATCCCAGTGAATATATCAAAGACCATCAAGTAAAATAATATTTGATAGTTTTCAAGTGGTAGCCCTACAAATAGAATCGGTAAGTACATTAAGTTTTTTAGTATTGCCAATGATTTCATAATTATTGTGTGTGGTATTGTCCGATATAACAATGTAATAATTCATGTCCTAATATCGCCATACGCTCCCTGTCATCGACACTTCGAGGTGTTCTTGCATATATGACACAACCTGAGTCCGTAGGGTACGTTACCCCAGTTATTTCTCCTTGAACTATCCTTTTCAAATTTAGTTCTTGTATAGCCCTTTTTGACATTTCATCTCCAGCAAGATGGACTTGTCTGCTTGAGAGTATTTCTGGTAGGTGAAGCTCTTGATGAATGGGTAACTTAGCTTCATAGGTAACATCAATTAAGAGTGCTACCAATACGATGTTCGTTACTAATGAAATTGTTAATAAGTGTTTCATATTATAATTTATCTATTACTGATAGTGCTACACCAATATTATCTTCTGAATCGTTTACTCCATTTGCAATATAAACAAAATTACCATCATTAAAGATTGCACGAGAACTACCATATGAATAAACTGTATTATCTCTCATTACATAATCATTCATCACTTCTTCTGTATCTCCTGCTAGGTTCCATTTAACAAATCTATCTAACGTAGAAACATTATCTGCAAAGTAGTAAATGTTACCATTAAACATATCAGCTCCAGCTAGATATATAGTAGAAGAAGGTGCATAAGGTAGTGTAATATCTTCTACATAGGTAGCTGTTGTTCCAGAAACAGAGAATCGTTTAGCAGTTGTTGAACTAGCCTGTAGGATAATTAAGTCTGTTCCATCTGAAACAATTCCTGCATTAGCAGTAAACGTACCTCCTGAAACCGTCATTGTTGTTAATGCTTTTGTCCCAATATCAACATATCTAATCTGACTTGCTGTACCTGTAGTGAAATATAGAACAGTATCTGAGTCGTCAATTTTTGTGAATTGAATAGCACCTATAATTGAAGACCAATTATCAGTCGTACCATTATCATTATTTGGAATAAAATCTAAGCCATCTGAAAGTCTTGTAAATTTATAAACATTACTACTGTTACTAATAAATAGATTATCTCCTAGTTTGTTAATAGAATACATTGAAGTTAAGGTATTTCTACCTCCTGGTATTCTCAATATAGGTGTTGCTCCACCACCTCCCCCTGCATGAGTATCAATCATTTCTTTAGTACCTGCTACTGTAGGATATACAGTATCACTTGTACCAGCTACGTTTTCTGCTGATGTAGATTTCTCTACGATTCCAGCTGTAGTTGTAGTAGCCGCTACTTCATCTCCTGTGTTTGTCCCTGATGTGTTTCCTATAATAGTTGCTTCTGCATCTGTTACGAAGTTTTTATCAGTTCCCTCCGTCATGTTTGACGTTGAGAAAACAGGCGATGCTCCACTTACAACGCTTTGGTCTAAGGCTTTAACATCTGCTATAGAGGTAAGCTCTGAGTCCATGAGTGCTCCTGCAGCGGTTACATTTGCTGTATCTGTTACATCAGCACCATTCTCTACATTTAAGTATAATCGTGCAGCTGTTGCATTATTGATTTGGTATCCCCCTAATCCATCAGATACGACGAATCTTCCCTCTGCACCAGGTACTAGACCAGCTATACTTGTTAGCTGTGCATCAAGTGGTTGATAACTTCCTAAATCTGAAATGTCAGCCTCTACTAATGCTCTACTTTCCCAATCTACGCCATCTGCAACGAGTACATTTTTGTCTGTTGGTGTTGATGTGTTTACATCTGAAAGGTCTGAAAGTTGTGAAGCTCC
>Ga0208160_1000630_pt1 | contig 16273 bp, 8 predicted proteins | sample CB_VirMetaG_FD_184536 | JGI IMG/M metagenome (GOLD analysis project Ga0208160, IMG submission 184536) | Freshwater to marine saline gradient viral communities from Chesapeake Bay - CB_1504_1 Viral MetaG (SPAdes) (version 4) | ecosystem: Environmental > Aquatic > Marine > Coastal | place: USA... | reverse complement strand
GACATTATTGAACGTCAAGCACTTGAATACATTGGCACGGGTGCGGCCAGTAGCGCATCAGATGCTGTGGAAAGAGCCACAAAATTGTATCTCGGCCATTACCAGTTTGATGGCACGTTGCGTATGCCTGCAAATATGGACAACGATTACATCACAGACGGGTTGGAAGATAGCCTGACAAACCTCTATGATTCGTTAACGATTGTCGATGTGCCAAATGATTTGACAATGGCTTACAACGCCAATGAAGCATTAGATCAGTGGAAATCAACCATTGAAAACAATCATTTCTGGATTGCCGACAACGAAACCTATGGCGCATTTTTGTGGGTCCGTGCCGAAGATGGCACTGCGTACAGAGTGCTTCAGGGTGGCGATCAAGTCTACCAGCGGTACAGTGATGTGGTTGGTCAGCGCATGGAAAGAGACGAAGCGGCAACGCAAGAGTTTAGACGACAAATGTTGGGGACTGATTGATGGCACTGTTATTTAAGCAGGGCGCGGCATCACAATTTAACTTGCAGGACTTTGAGCCTACGTTTGGTCAAAAGTTCGGCGCTATTGTTGACGAAACATTAATTGAAAACCCAACAAATGTTGCGTACAAGAACATTGAATTAGCCATTGATGATGGCCCAAAGCTATCAGCAGATGAAGCCAGCGGATTTCTAAAACAGTATCCCTTCCGTTTAGACATTGATGCACCCAAAGACGGCCAATACTCAGAAGCGCAATTGCGCACATTGGCTGAACAGCAACGGGAATTGCGCAAGGTCGAAGACATTCGTGACCGCACACCGTGGGACTATGGCTCACCTATCCGTGCGTTGGGTATGTTTGGTGCGTCATTGGTTGACCCAATTAACGTGGCCACAGCATTTATACCGTGGACAAAGACAATCACAGCGGCTAGAGCATTGGAGGCGGCTCGGTTGTCGTCATCGGCTGGCACACGATTTTTAGGTCGTGCTGGTTTGGGTGCAATTGATGGCGGTATATCAACAGCGGCAATTGAACCGTTCTATGCACTGGGCAGATCAAATCTAGGCAATGATTACGATGCCTTTGACTCAATGGCCAACATTGCGTTTGGCACGGTCTTGGGTGGCGGCATTCTGGGCGTGGGCGGTGTGGGTACAGACGCATTCCGTCGGTTGGCTCGCAGAGAAATTCCGTCTGACCGATTCAAGGGTTTGTCGGTTGACGACATCCAGCTCGTTCAGGCGTTAGATGTGGAGTTAAAGGCTGGCGGTATGATGCCCAGCACATTGCGTGCGGTGCTAGAAAGCTACAGCCCAGAGATGCGTCGTGCGGCAGGGTTTCCAGAGGATTTGCCAGAGATCAGAGCCAGAGACCCACGGTCAACAGCGTCAGTGGTTAGTCGCAGTGACGATGGCTTGTCGATGACGGTCAAGAACCGTGCTGGCAATGTCACGGCTCAGATGGATGGCACGAACCTGCGCATTGTGTCGGCCAGTGTGCGTGAGTCAATGCAACGCAGGGGCAACGGTTCAGCACTGCTAGAGCGCACCATCAACGAGGGCTTGGATGACGGGATGTCAGTTGTTACTGATGCGACTGTCCCCACAGCGTTGGCTCGCACGATTGAATCGCTAGAAAACCGTGGTTTTGTAATTACCAAAAACAAAAACACAGTTAACGTGCCAGAGTCAGAGGTCGCAGGCGGCGCAATCCGCAGTGCAGACCCAGACCAGCCCGTATATACAATTGAGCGTGGCGAAGGCTACCAGCGGCCACAAGAGACGGCACAAGATCAGATTGATGCCATGTCACCAGAGACCCGTGAGGCAACGTTTAGGGGCGGCTTGGCTCAGATGTTGCAAGGCTATGGGCTGTCTGTTGACCCGATTATTAGAACCGACCCAGCATTTGGCGCAACCAGCACAGCGGCTGATCTGAAGAAAAACGCTGACCTGTCACTGCGGCCAGAAAATATCCGTGCGGCTGACTTTGAAGCAAGCGAAGAGATTGAGTTTGACAACGACAACAGCCAAGGCTGGGACAATGCTGCCGATGCTGAATTGGCAATGCTTGATGCTGACACACAGCTCGAGCAAACCATTGCTGCTGGCGACAATGCATACAAGTATGCGCGAGCCAAAGCCACTGCCAATAAACCTGGCGCAGGCATAGAGCCTAAAAACAAGCTGGGGTTTGAACCAGACCTGCGAGTCAAAGCCAACATTGCTGGCATGACGCTGCCCAAAAAAGCGTTAATTTTACAAAAAACAAACATTGGCAATGCACAATCCCAGATTGATGCTATTGACGAAATCTTGGGAATGTTCCCAAATGCGTCCAAGAGCGTTGAAGAATGGTCACGGATGCAAGCATATGCCTTTGCGTCAGAAGAAGTGCCTGTGCCTCCCTATGCGTTTATACGGGATGTAAACAGTGACTTGGCATCGGCTAAGTTGTCTCGGTTGTCAGCGGGTCAGATTGCTGATGCGAACGAAGGCTTTGCTGGCGCAAGAGATTTTAGACAGGCATACACAAATAATGAGCTGTCCGTTGAGACAACTGGCAAGTTGTTTTTGTGGTCGTTCTTGTCGCGTGGTGTCAGCCCGTACACGCAAGAAGGTTTGTTTATTGATTCGTTTGGCGGCATCAACAAATGGATTGACCGTGCGGCTGCAGGGACATGGGACGTTAATGCAACCGAAGTTTATGAAATTGGCGATGCTGCTGCTAGGGAACAAATTGCTGATTTTATTTTTGCCAATGAAACTGCTGCGTACGAGGCAGCCAAAGTAAAGGCAGCAAAACTAGGCTTGCCACTGAAAGAAAAAGTGCCAGAGCGGATGGTGTTTGATGTAAACCCAGACGACAGCGTCAATATGCCGTATGAACAGTGGGCGCGGCTGGTGTCACCAAAAGGCAGCGGTCAGCCAGGCTCGGGCGCAATACATAATCTAAATGCATTTGGCAGATTGTTTTTAGCCAAGATGAGTCAGCGCGATGAGAACGGCGTGTCGTTATTGCAAAAAATGCACGATATGATGTCTGACCCAGACATGACTGGAAAAGACATTCGGCGTTGGTTTATTGCAAACACAGACGGTGTTGGCATCGACAACAAGGTTGTATCGTTTACTTTGCTGGTTACAGGCTTTGAAGATGTCATGGTGCTAGATCGTGTGCAAATTCGACAGCTATGGGATGACGGCAAGTTTGCTGGCAAAAACCTGTACGACGGGCGCAAGGTCAATGGCAAAAAAGTAGCAGGCAGTTCGCTGGCTGACATTACCCTTGGTGCGCGTGGCTTGCTGATGTACGAGGCTATCGAGCGTGCGCTATCAGAGCGGATTGTGGACATTTACTCTGCTGTTGGTCGGTCAGAAGATGCAAGCATTGGTCGCTATCACTGGGAAACATGGGTTGCGGACAGCCAGCAAGAAGCCAGCCACGGCACGCTAGGCGCGATTTTGCCTGATGCTAGGGGTGACGATAACGCCATTGCTCGGGTTACTGTCAAACAAGGCGAATACGGCGCATATGAGTATGGCGCACGGTATGGAAGAACCACTGACGGCGAACCGTATTTTGTTTACAATACACCAGACGGTCAGGAATTTGAGTTTAATATTCCTGCCTTCCGAGAGTTTCTGACAGAGATTTCTCGCAAAGGCAAAGGCAGAGTAGTTCCTTCAGACTTTAAAGTGACGGAGAGTGGAAATGCCCCTTGGTACACAAGACCAGAAGTTGATCAACAGCTACTTACAGAAATTGCAAAAAAGTGGGCAGACAGGGACGGCGGCACAGGCAAAGGAGCAGACCTTGTTCAAAAAGCTCTCGAAGGTAAAGACCTTCCCAATGGTGGAGGACCCCGATATTCGCGTGGATCAGTCACAGTAGAACCTGTACCAAATGACATTGGTCCTATCGGGTTTTACTCTGCACTATCACGCAACATCACAGGTCTAGACACCAAAGCGGCGACTCCTGCTGGTTGGAAGCAAGCCATTACTGGCATGATCAAGAAGGGCGCGGTCAAAGAGGCTGAAGTCGAATGGACTGGTCTTAATAACTGGCTTGACCTGCAAGATGGTCGTGTGACCAAAGAACAAGTCAACGACTACCTGAAAAACAATGGTGTGCAAGTCGAAGAAGTCACACTTGCAAGCCCACAAGTCATTGAAGATCAATTTAATGCTGCGCTAGAAAAAAGCGGGTATACCGTTGAGGTCGAAGCGTTTCAGCGGTATTTTTATGATTCTGAAGGCAATGGCGTGTTGTTTCACGAGTTGCCGCAAGAAATCAGAGACATTGCTAATCAGGCTGGCACGACATTAGAAGCCAAATACGGCACTTACACATTGCCTGGCGGGTCAAACTACCGCGAGCTGTTGCTGCGTTTGCCAACAAAAATAAATACAGATGGTTTTACTGTTACAGGCTCCGATAATCGTTGGTTTCTGCGCGGTCCAGATAACCAGATTATTGAAGCATTTGGAACAGAAGAAGAAGCAAGAAGTGTAATAGGAAAGCGTGCGGCTAATGGTGACACAAGTGTTTTTCAATCCAGCCACTTTGAGCAGCCAAACATCTTGTCGCATATCCGTATCAATGACCGTGTTGATGCTGATGGTGCAAAGGTTTTGTTTGTAGAAGAGTTGCAATCAGACTGGGCGCAGAAAGGACGCAAAGAAGGTTTTGGCGAAGTTCAACGAGTTGAATACAACGTTGTTGATAAAGACGGAATAATTGTTCGTATTTTTGGTGAAAAAGCCGAAGCAGATGCATTTGCGTTTGATCGTGGTTTCACTGTTAACGAATCTTCGTTTACCGTATTTACTGAGACACCACTTGCACCATTCGTGACTGACACAAAGGGCTGGCTGTCGCTATCGCTAAAGCGCATTTTGTACTATGCGGCAGAAAACGAATACGACAAAGTTGCGTTTATTAGCGGAAAGCAATCCGCAGAACGATATGCATTAAGCAAGTCTGTCGAAACAATTAAAGTAGTCGCATTTGAAACAATTGACAGGCAAATAAGTATAAAAACTAAGCAAGGCGATGGTTTTTCTATAAGTGTAAATAACAACGGTGTTGTCACTGAAGGTACAGTTTCTGGTCAACAATTTATTGGCAAGTCATTGGACGAAATTGTTGGCAAAGATATGGCACAGCAAATTATGGGTGTCGAAGAAAATGCCGCGTTTTCTGGACTAGAGCTAGATATCGGCGGCGAGGGCATGATCTCGTTTTACGACAAGATTGTGCCAAACAACGTCAAGGATTTACTCAAGAAGTTTGGTGGCGACCAAGTAGAAACAGTGACGTTTGAGGGCACTTCAATGCTCACTAACGAGGCAGTGTTGATGTTATCAAGGCTTGGCAAAAAAGCTGAAGATTTTAAGCAAGTAGGTTTTAGCGTCACAGCACCGATGCGCCAACGACTGGCTGCGGGTGTGCCATTGTTTGCCCGTGGTGGCTACCTTGGCACAGTAGAAAACGCCAACGAAATGCTGACAGCGTCATTTGGGCGAGATACCCAGACATTGATTGATGCAGGACAATTGCAAGTTGTAAACAAAGTCGGCGATTTGCCTGGTGGTCCACATCCTGCTGACGTAAAAGCCATGACCGCACCAGATGGCCGTGTGTTTGTGGTTGCTGAGAACGTGTCGCCAGCAGAGATGCGCGGCATTGTCCTGCACGAAGTCGGTGTCCACGTCGGCATGGAACGGATGCTAGGCGCAGACGTGTTCCAGTCGGTCTTAAAGGACCTGGATGCGGCCACAATGCGTGGCGAGGCATGGGCGCAAGCAGCGCGTGATTCTGTACCAGAGGACACCCCACGGTCATTGGTCAGGGAAGAGCAACTTGCCTACCTAGTCCAGAACGCACCAGAAACGGCTCTAGCGCAACGAATCATTGCGGCCATACGAGCATGGGCATTTCGCACGTTTGAGTTTGCCAGAGACCGCCTAGAGCTTACTGAGGCAGATTACCGTTCACTGGCTATATCTGGTTTGAAGTTTGCGGCACGTCAGCAACGCCAGCAGATTGGCAGTTTGGGTAATGTGTACGCTCGGGGTGCGGTTGAGGACACATCAACAGTTAAGTCAGAGCTGACAGCAGCCGATGAAAACATGGCTCGGGTCAAATCGTATGCGGGTGTGTTGCGTGCCGCAGCAGAAAAGCTGGACAACGACGCACAAGCTGTTGAAGCTATGCGGTCACAGATGCCTGACATTACCGCACAAGAGATTGACGAGCTGTTGGTTGGGTTGCGCACACAGGTCAAGAACCTGCGCGGCATGACCCGTAAGGCTCGGCAAGCGGTTGCGGCTGGTGATAAGGCAGCGGCACTACAGCCAGAAGCCATGCAAGCGGCAGATATGTTGGCCAATAATTTACAGTTGGCTGCGGTGATCGAGCGCAGGAACGCAGCGTTAAACCTGAACGCACGATTGAAGGCCACGTCGTTTGTTAACCAATTTAGAGAAAAGGAACTGGACTTTGAAGGCTTTGCGGCTTTACTGGTTGGTTCTGAGCGTGTTCGCATTGGGGCGCGTATGTCTGTGGATGCCGAGGCTAAGGCATTCCGTGGTGAGTTTGTTGGTGGTTTGCTGGCTGATATGGAAAAGTCAGGACTAAAAGACGCATTTATCTCTGGCAGGTTTGACCGAGATATGTACGATGCACTGTGGCGCATGGGGTCGGATCAGCCAGATATGGCAGGTTTATCGCCAGAAGTCGTCAAGATGGCAGAAATTATCAACAAATACCAAACATCGGCTCGCAACCGTCGCAACAGGTTTGGGGCATGGATTAGGGATTTGCAGGGTTACATCACCCGTCAAAACCACGATATGTTTAAGATTCGTGCGGTTACGCAGGACGAATGGGTTAACGTGGTCAAAGACAAATTGGATTTGCCCAAGATGATTCGTTTGGGAATTATTGACGAGACCGATCCCATTGGTTCATTGCAATCAATTTACAATGACTTTGCGTCTGGCTCGCACATGAAGCCGATGTCAGGCGAAGAGGACATTGTTGCACTGGGACGTGGCTCCAACTTAGCAAAACGTGAGTCAGTTAGCAGGACGTTGTACTTCAAAGATGGCCTTGCGGCATTCGACTACCATGCACAGTTTGGAACCGGAAGGCTGGCAGAAGAGGTATTGATCGGGTTGGATGGCTCGGCTCGGTCAGCGGCATTGCTTAAAACACTAGGTACAAACCCTGAAGCCACATTGACACGGTTGCTAGACGAGTACGAGGAAAGCCTGAAGACCATGCCTGAGCGATTCGACAAGTTTCGCAGCCAGCGTGGGGCAATCATGAACTTTTTGGCGCAAGTTGATGGATCTGTGTTTATACCTGGCAATGTCAATGCGGCAAAGATCAATGCATTCTTACGGTCATGGACTAGCATGGCCAAACTGGGTGGCGCGTTGATTTCGTCTGTGTCTGACTTGGCTGGTTACGCGGCTGAGTTGCGCTATGCCCAAGACAAAAATATGTTGTCTGGTTTGCTTGATAGCGTTAACGCATTGACCAAAGGCCGTGCTAAGGGCGAACGTGCTGACATACTAGGATCACTAGGGGTGTTCTACGAATCTGTGTCTAGCGGCGTGTCTGCTCGATTTGACAGCCCTGAGCTGGTCAACGGCAAAATGGCTGCGGCAATGCAAGCGTTTTTCCGGTTAAACGGGTTAAGCTGGTGGACAGAGGTGTTGCGTGATGGCGCTGCGTTGTCTCACTCGCATTACATGGCCATGCAAGCCAGCAAGGGGTTTGATGACATTAACCCTGAGTTGCGCAGACTGTTAACTTTGTACAACATCGACTCAGGCAAGTGGGATTTGATGCGTATGGGTCAAATGCGCTCTACTGATGGCAAGATGTACATGACCCCAGACTCACTTAATACTTTGCCACAAGAGGCACTTGAGTCGTACATTCGCAGTGTTGGCAGAGCCGCCAGCCCTGCGTCAGTGCAAAACCTGATTGATGACTTGTCGCAAACCATGCGGGTAATGTTTATTGATCGGGCGCACCATGCGGTGCTTGAGCCTAATGCTCGCAACCGTGCGTTCATGTTGCGTGGCACAAAGCCTGGCACAGTGCCTGGCGAAATCCTACGATACATTGGCCAGTTTAAGTCGTTCTCTGTGGCCATTACCCAGACGGTGCTAGGCCGAGAGGTTTATGGCCGTGGCTATGACACGGTTGGCGAATACCTGCGCAAGGGCAAGGGCGATATGCTTGGGCTGGCCAATATGATTGGTTTGTATGGTTTGCTTGGCTACGGTGCAATGTCGATTAAGGAATTGATCAAGGGCAGAGAGCCACGAGACCCATTAAATCCGCAGACCATTATTGCGGCACTGGCTCAGGGCGGTGGACTTGGTCTGTATGGTGACTTTTTGTTTGGCGAATACTCTCGGTTTGGCAAATCGTTGGTGTCGTCTGTCGCTGGTCCAGTGGCTGGTGCGGCAGATACGATTGCAGAACTGTATACACGCGCACGAAATGGTGACGATTTGGCGGCTGTTTCGTTTAAGGCATTGCTCGATAATACGCCATTTAACAACTTATTTTGGCTGCGTCCATTGCTTGATTACGCCATATTGTTTAACATTCAAGAATCGTTGAATCCAGGTTATCTGCGCAGAATGGAGCGCAAGGTTGAACGCCAGAACAATCAGCAATTCTTGTTTAAACCCAGTGAGATAATCCGATGACAGTATCCAGCTCCATTAATCAGGTTTTATATTCTGGCAACGGGACAACTGTTCTGTTTCCGGTGAATTACTATTTCCTGCAAGATTCGCACTTGCAGGTTATCCTTGTGGCCGCAAACGGGACAGAGACCGTCCAGACGCTGACCACGAATTACACGGTGACTGGTGCTGGCAACGAAGCAGGCGGCTCGATCACAATGCTTGTGGCTCCACCCACTGGAACACAGCTCATTATTGTCAGAAACGTCCCTGCGACGCAAGAGACCGATTACCTAGCCAATGACCCATTCCCTGCGGAATCGCATGAGAGGGCGCTAGATAAGCTCACAATGCTAGTGCAGCAGAACAAGCTAGAGTCTGACCGTGCGCTAAAGGTTCCTCTTGCGTCTTTGCCTACGACTGACACTGAGCTGCCGATTCCGGTTGGCAACAAGTTACTGGCATGGAACAGCAACGCATCGGCTATTGTTAACTTTGACCCTGCCGATGTGATTACAATCACTGGCCAGCAAAACAGTTATGCGGATGTGTTTACGGGTAACGGCGTTACGACAGACTTTACCCTGACCCGTAACCCAGGCACGGTGTTTAACATTGATGTGTCGATCAACGGTGTGACACAAGTACCCAATGTGGACTACATTCTTGCGGCCACTACGCTAACGTTTACCAGTGCGCCCCCAGCAGTGGCTAGTCAGGTGCTTGCAAGGTACAGCGAGGTGTTTACGCTGGTTGATGGCGATGCTGCCAATATCAGGTACTTACCTGCTGGCGGCGTACAAACCAACGTCCAAACCAAACTGCGTGAGACTGTCTCTGTCAAAGACTTTGGTGCTGTTGGCGATGGGGTAACGGATGATACGGCGGCGATACAGGCGGCGTTGAATAGCGGAACTAAAGAGATACACATTACGCAAGGAACGTACAGAATCACCAGCACATTAACTATTTCAGGAAATGGTTATCGCATTGTGCAAGCGGGTGATTTGGCGGCTGTTTTGTTAAAAGACTTTAGTGGCACAACGATAGCGTTTAATGCTGGCGAAGTTATTTGGGAAAATTGTTGTATCAATGGACAGGGGGCAATTTACACAGGTCCTTCACAAGTCGGTATTTTTGTTGGAACTGGTGGCGGTTTTGGAAGCAAACTTTTTAATCCTAGAATTTACAACATTGGTTCTGCTTGTGTTAGGTTTGATAGTGACTCAGGGGCAGGATTTTCAATAATTAGTGGACTTTTAGAGCCGTTGCCTTCCACCCAAGCTGCCATAGACCACACAGCAGTTAATGACACAGGCCCAATGGGAAGAATTGTTACTGGTGTTCAAAGTGGAAATGTATTAATTGATTTTGCTTATATGCAAACGACTTTAGTTTCATCATGCGTAACTAATTTTTTACGATATGACTCAACGACTAGCAAAGCCTCTGTTGTTGGTTGCAGAATCTCAAACGGTGTAGTTGGAACAATTAACATAAATGGGATTGATAACCTGTTTGTTGGAAACATTGTTGCGGGAAATGTGGATATACCTAGTGGTGCTAGTAATCCAACAGTTATGAACAATACTTTTGCTAGTGGCGCTGTTGTTACAAATAGTGGAAATATTGCAAGCGCAACTCTTGACCAAACTAATGTACCCTATACGCCTACATGGACATCATCTGGTACGCAACCAGTTTTGGGTAACGGTGCTATCAGCGGTTTATATGATAGAAACGGCAAAGACATTCATGCGTTTGGTCAACTTGTCATAGGTTCAACCACAACATTTGGAACTGGTGCTTATCAATTTGGCTTGCCTTTTCCTAACGTTGGTGGCACACGCATGGGCGTTGCAAGAATTTTAGATGCTGGAACTGTTTATTACACCGGCGTAACTTTAACTGACACCGGCCAAAATTACGTTGAGATTACTTTTAACAATTTGGCTCAACAAGCCCAACAAGGTGTGCCTATTACATTTGCGGTTAATGATGTAATCCAATGGGATGTTACCTATCGCTGCAAAAGCTAAGTATAAAACTTTTAGGAGTATTTAAATGGCTGATGCCAAAATTTCTGCGCTACCTGCTTCAACTTTACCGCTTGCGGGTACTGAAGTATTGCCGATTGTACAATCTGGCGATACAAAAAAAGTTTCTGTTGCTGATTTAACTCCTGGGCTTAGTACTATTACAACCACTAAAGGCGGTACGGGCTTAACAGAATTTACTTCTGGCGGGGTTGTTTACGCCACAAGCACAAGTGCTTTAACTACTGGTAGTGCGTTAACTTTTGACGGCACAACGCTTAAAAATGATGGCGGTGCTACTGCCTCAATTTCTGTGCGCAGCGAATTTGGTACTTTTGCTGCACTGCGTATTGCAGCAAATGCAAACACACTTGGTACAGAAAGTTTTGATTTGGTACAAGGTGCAGACGGTACGGTTTTTATTTTTAACAGAGTAAATGCAGGAGCAGGAATAATTTTTGGCTTAAGCAATGCTGAGGTTGCTAGATTTAACTCTTCTGGCAATCTGGCTTTCCCAGCAGGCAAAGGCATCGACTTTTCTGCTGACCCATCTGCTCCTGGCATGACCAGCGAGTTGCTCGATGACTATGAGGAAGGTACGTTTACTGCAGTAAGAAGTGGATTTATTGAAACTTTAAATGGTGGAGCAATTACAAGTACTGGAACATACACAAAAATTGGTCGTAACGTTACGGTGCAAATCTTACTAACTTGTACAGGCGGCGCAACTATTCAAGGCAATGGCGGGGCTGGTTCTGATTTTAGTTTGCCGTTTACATCGGCACTAAATTATCCAGGTACATATACAGATAACACACTTTTTAATACCACAGGCGCTGTTGTGGTAAGCGGTGCAAATATGTTTCTCGTAACGGGATTTGTTGCGTCAGGAAATAGCCGCGTGTTTACTACAACGTATTCTGTTTAAGGCAAAATTATGTCTCTTACAAAAGCAACTTACTCAATGATCCAAGGGGCGGTTTTCAACGTACTTGATTTTGGTGCGATTGGGAACGGTGTGGAAAACGATCAACCAGCGTGTCAAGCGGCAATTGATGCTGCTGTTGCTGCTGGCGGTGGGGCTGTGTATTTCCCTGCTGGCACTTATTTGCTGACAGGTGTGGCTTCTTCAGACACTTCATTAAACGGACTTTTAATTCCTGATACCAATGAAGTTTTTGACACCGACAAAGGAATTATGCTGTTTGGTGATGGCATTGATTCAATTCTTAAAGCAAACAGCACAAACATGATTGTTGTGCGTAATTCACGCAGATGCACAACCATTCAAAATTTATTGATTGATGGCGGCCCAAAAACACAAAACATCGGATTGGGTTGTATTCCTGAAAGCGTAACGCAAACAACCGAATTAGTTGACCAGTCGTTTATGACTGTTCAGAATGTTCGTATTGAAAACTGCGCCCGTGGGATGATGTTTCAGCCTGGGCCGACTGTTGCTGGCTCTGACAGCGGATGTTTCTATCATTCAATTTCAAACTTGACATCCAACTTAAACGATGAACACGTTTTGATGGTTGGTGATGTAACTGCCGCCAATAATCGAACAACACGATCTACATTTTTTAAATGTACATTTTTGCGTGGTAATACTGGTATAAATTTATTAAAAGGAACAGAAATTGATTTTGTTTCTTGTAATTGGGAACTTATAAATAGCGGAACATCTCCATACGCAACACCAGTTGCGTTTTATTATGGGGATACAAATCCATCACTTATAAACATTATTGGTGGTTACTCTGAGGCTTGCACACGAGGTGTTGTGGCAGCAACTAACGCAATTGCATCTTACATTTCATTGTTTGGCTATGCTCAATCAATGGCAGAAGATGCAACATATTTTTTCATGAATAAACATTTGCCAAAACGATTGGTTATTAGTAAGCCAAACAATTTTGAGCTAGTTGAGTTTTCATTTGGAAATGCATCGTTTGTTGGTTTTGTTGCTGATCCTTTGCAAGCAAACAGTAAGACGCTTGATCTGACAGTAAACGGGGACACAAAAGTTAGATGGGCCGCTGCTGGCTCTGAAACTTTTTTTGGAACTGATGGAAATATAGTCACCAGTTCAACAGGCAGAGTTGTTTCTTTTGGTTACAACGGAAGCAATACCATTCAAGCAAATGGCGGCGCTTCTGCACAAATGTTTTTGTCTGCAACGGATACAGTTGCGCTTAGCTTTGGAGGCAATGTTGTAGAGTGTAGACCTGGAGGTTTAGATATTATTCCGCAAGTCAACAACACCATAGACCTTGGGGACGCATTACTTGCATGGAAAGATATTTACACAGTAAATCCTGTTACTGTAGTTTCTGATCCAAGATTTAAAACAGACATTGAAAATCTTTCTTTTGGTCTTGATTTTATAAATAGATTACGTCCAGTATCTTATAAACTAAAATCTGGCGGTGCAAAAGTTATTGGGCAAGAAAAGATTAGTGATGCGATCATTGACATCGATGCAGATGGCAATGAGTATGAAAAAGAACCGGCACAGTACAAAAATATTTATGAGTTCACACCTGGAAAGAGAACTCATTTTGGATTGCTTGCTCCTGAAGTAAAACAAGCGTGTGGTGATATTGATTTTGCTGGTTTTGTAAAAGAAAATATTGAAGACCAAGAATCAAAAGAAATGCTGCGATATGAAGAATTGATTGCACCGTTAATTAAAGCGGTGCAAGAGCTGTCTGCCAAAGTCGCGGCACTTGAAGCAAAATAACCGTACTGGTGCGGCTCACCAGCATTTAATGTGTAGCGGGATAGCTACTCTGGAAACAAGGAAACAATATGTTAGAAAAACTAGTAGTAGTTGACCGCATCGAAGTGCTTGAGAACGGTAGCGTACAAGTACGCACCAAGACAGCCATTATGGAAGATGGCAAGCAAATATCAGGCACATTCCACCGCCATGTTGTTGCCCCAGGCGATGACTACAGCGCAGAAGATGCACGAGTACAAGCCATTTGCGAAGCGACGCACACCCCAGAAGTCTTGGCTGAATACCAAGCGATGCAAAATGATCCAGCCTGATAAGCAAGCTCACTTCTGGGCGGGGCTGGCGATTATGTTGTCAGTCTCGCTATTTGGTGGCTGGATAGCAGGGCTGGTGGTTGCTATTGCGGCTGGCTTACTAAAAGAAGCGTATGACTCGATGGGCTTTGGTACACCCGACATTTGGGACGCAGTAGCAACAGGCTTAGGCGGTGTTGCGGGTGCTGGGCTCTACGGTCTAGCCTATTTAACGATTTAGCTGTATATTTATACTGTACCGGCCCAGTAGACCGGGGATTCTAAGGAATCATAGCAATGAGTGAAGAAGTCGAAAACTTAGCGGAAGTACCTGAAGTACCCGCGCCGGAGCAAGAGGCCACGGCGGCCCCTGAATCTGAAGAAACACAAGCGCCGGAAGTAGAGCAGACAGAAAGCACCAAGTCATTCTCGCAAGAGGAACTTGACGCCATTGTCAGCAAACGGTTAGCAAGAGAGCAACGCAAGTGGGAAAGAGAAACGCGTATGCGACAGGAGCAGCAACCTGTCATGCAACGAGAACTTCCGCCCGCTGACCAGTTCGAATCGGTAGACGCGTATGCGCAAGCATTGGCAGAACGCAAAGCCGTAGAACTGTTGCAGCAACGGCAAGCTCAAGAGCAGCAGATGCAGATCTTAGAGTCTTATCACGAACGTGAAGAAGAAGCTCGGAACAAGTACGATGACTTTGAACAAGTCGCCTACAATCCGAACGTCCCAATCACCAACGTGATGGCCGAAACGATTAGATCTTCCGATGTGGGGCCTGATGTAGCGTACTTCTTAGGCTCTAACGTGAAAGAAGCCAATCGCATTTCCAAATTGTCGCCCTATCTGCAAGCCAAAGAATTGGGTAAGATCGAGGCCAAACTGGCTGACAATCCGCCCACCAAGAAAACGTCAAGCGCCCCAGCGCCGATTGCCCCAGTGACCGCTCGCGGTAACAACGGGAAGACTTTAGACACGACCGACCCTCGCGCTGTTAAAGAGATGAGTACGTCAGAGTGGATTGAGGCTGAACGTAACAGGCAACGGAAAAATTGGGAAGCTAGACACCGCTAACTTTTAAGGACTTTAAATCATGGCTAACAGCATTCTAACTATCGACATGATTACCCGTAAGTCTCTCGAAATCCTCGAGAACAACCTGGTAATCACCCGCAACGTTAACCGCCAGTACGACGATTCGTTCGCCGTCCAAGGCGCTAAAATCGGCTCTACATTGCGTATCCGCCTGCCCGACCGTGCGTTGGTTACTGACGGCGCTGCTTTGACCGCGCAAGACGACAACGAACAGTTCACCACTTTGACTGTCGACAGCCAAAAGCACATCGGCGTTCAGTTCACATCTGCTGAGCTAACCATGCAGTTGGACGACTTCGCTGAGCGTGTGCTTAAGCCTCGCATCAGTCAGTTGGCCTCCAGCATTGACGCTGACGTCGCAAACTCATTCTTGAGCATTGCTAACTCAGTCGGCACACCAGGCACGACACCAGCCACTTCGTTGGTTTTGTTGCAAGCACAACAGAAACTTAACGAAAACGCAGCGGTCATGTCACCACGCTACGCCACTGTCAACCCAGCCGCTAACGCTGGATTGGTTGAGGGCTTGAAAGGTTTGTTCAACCCCACCGACACCATTTCCCGTCAGTTCAAGAACGGCATGATGGGCATGGGTGTGTTGGGTTACGAAGAAATCAACATGTCTCAGTCAATCAAGCAGTTCACCGTTGGCACCCGTACCGCTACCGGCGGCACGACTTCAGCTGCTGTGACCGTTGAAGGCGCAACATCCATCGCCATTACTGGTGCTGGTGCTGCGGGCACAATCAAAGTTGGTGACGTGTTCACCATCGCTGGTGTGTTTGCAGTCAACCCACAGACCCGTGAATCAACCGGTTCACTGTTCCAGTTTGTGGCTGTTGCTAACGTCACGCTCGACGGCTCTGGTGCTGGTACCGTCACTGTTGCTCCAATGTACTCGGCATCACAAGCCTTGGCCACAATGGACAGCTTGCCAGGTAACGGTGCTGCTGTTGTCTTCATCGGCGCTGCTGGCATCCAGTACCCACAGAACTTGGTCTACCACAAGGACGCTATCACGTTCGCCACGGCTGACCTGTTAATGCCTCAAGGCGTAGACATGGCTTCACGCCAAGTCCACAACGGCATTTCAATGCGTATCGTTCGTCAGTACGACATCAACAACGACCGTATGCCTTGCCGTATTGATGTGCTTTATGGTTTTGGTGTGATTCGTCCAGAAATGGCCGTTCGCATGTGGGGCTAAACTAGCCTAGATTGGGGGGCTTCGGCCCCCCAACTTTTAAGTAGAAGACTATGCCAAATATTTATCTAAAGCATCCAGTGCATGGCGCTAAAGTTGCTATCGCTACGGACGAAGCGGCGGCTGACAAACGCAACGGTTGGGTAGAGTTCGACCCATCTGCACCAAAAGCACCAGAAAAAGTTGCTCAAGAA
>Ga0208160_1000616_pt1 | contig 16506 bp, 30 predicted proteins | sample CB_VirMetaG_FD_184536 | JGI IMG/M metagenome (GOLD analysis project Ga0208160, IMG submission 184536) | Freshwater to marine saline gradient viral communities from Chesapeake Bay - CB_1504_1 Viral MetaG (SPAdes) (version 4) | ecosystem: Environmental > Aquatic > Marine > Coastal | place: USA... | reverse complement strand
GTCATGCCTGCGGCAATTACTAAGGCGTCGATGCTCGCCACTGGAACCACAGACACAGAGATGAACGCCGCCCAAACACTAGCTGCGGACTTCTACGATGGTCACTCCATGCTCGTGATCGACAACGACAAGCGTGGGAAGATCACGTTGGGCGACCAGAGCTACATCTTCCCCCATGCGTTTGTGTTGGATCCTGCACGGGCGGCCCTCCGGACCTACTATGAGCAGGGCGAACTGGGCAAAGATCAAGCATCTCGGATCTTGAACTCTGCGTGGTCAGGGGTGAAGGGATACAGCGAACCGTTCCTCTCGGAATCCTTGTTGTACGAACGCGTACGAGACGTACTTCCACAGGAGTGGATTGGTCGTGGCGGGGAAACGCAGACTGGTTCGCGGGTCTATGATCCACAAGAGAGCTTTGGAGACAAGGTGTCAAAGAGTGTAACCCATATTATGGGCACATACATTCCAGGTTACGGCCGGATGTTTGTCGAAGAGCGGGGAGGAAAGCTGCAAGCTGGTCGTGTTACTCGTGCGCTGATAGAGGAACCAGGGAGCCGTGGTCAAGAGTACACAATCAACGAAGAGTTGGCCCGTACTGTCTCAGGTTTCACGCCCATCGTTATCAACACGCGCACCGACTTCCGCTTCCAGGGCGGTGAGTACCTGCCACTGCGGTCCGCGGCCAAGGGTTCAGCCAACCGTGAGATCAAACGTGCGGATGCTACAACAGAAGAAACCATCGCTGGCTGGGAGAAATACTTAGACGAACTGTACAATGTGCAGAGCGGCCTGTACTACAAGGTGCAGGCGGCTCGTGCCATGGGTACGAGCGACGACGTCATTCGTCGGGAGTTAAAGCAAGCGGGATTGGGGACTGCTGAGATGGCCACGATCATGCGTGGCGAATTTTATCCTGGGCTCGCCGCGAAAGAGACCATCAAAGAAGTGATGATGGAGATGCGCAACGAAGACAAGACGTACCTTGTTGAAGAGCGCCCATGGGAAGAGTACAACCGCCTGTCAAACGAACGGCGCGGCATGCCTCTGGCACCTGAGCAGGCAAAGGCCGAGCGTGATGCCCGTCTCGAAAGCCGTCGTCAGGATCGCCAACGCGAAGCGGATCAAGCGGTTTCCGGAGTACTAACAGAGAACCCTCCTATGGTAACTCCGCAGCCGGAGATCACGCAAGAGCAAATGCAGGAGGTCGTTGCTCCTGAACAAACCCCCTCTGTTCAGGGACCGTCGTTAATTAATCGTGCTGTATCAGGGGCCGAGCGCCTTGGCTCCGGCATCATCCAACGTGCGCAAGCTATTGCTCCGTCATTGTTGGGTGGGGATCCCGCCTCACAGGCTGCGAATGCAGAGATTGCAAGGCGGTCGCAGGGTCAGTAGTCGACCTCGATGTTTACCTTCACGCCGTTGCCGCCGAACAGTTTGATAAGTTCGTCGGCAAAGGCCTCCGTTTCAACAACAACTTCCGTGTCGTTGGTCAGCGAAGCAAGGTTCAGCGTGATGCCAATGAACTCCATCAGAGCTTCAATTTGCATAGGGTGCATGTCTTTGAGACCTAGTGTTGGGCCAATGTTTGGATCGATCATTCGATTTCTCCCCAATCAGATTTAATATCTACGTCGATTTTAGAGGGGACCTTGAGCGGCACACCGGTTTCCATGATCTCCTTAATCCTATCAGCCTGCTCTTGGCTCTCTATGTTAAAGCATAACTCATCGTGAACTGTCAGCATAGGGGTATATCCCTCCTTGTAGCAATCAAGCATCGCCTTCTTTGTTTGGTCGGCTGCCGATCCTTGGATCAATCTGTTTAAGGCCTTGTAAGTAAAGGCAACTTTGATGTGCGGCCCGTACATCTTCATTGCTTCCTCGTACGGCAGTGGCCCACCGGCACCGAAGGAAATAGGTTCCCACAGATTAAACCGGCAGCGCCGCCCCAGTAACGTACGGATCTGTTTGTTTTCCGCCGCCTGTTTGGAAGCCGTATCCGCAAGCTGCTTAACGAACGGAACCTTGTCACGGTGCCGTTGGATCAAGGCCTTGGCGTCATCCCTAGAGATACCCAACTGGTCGGATAGTTTACCTACGCCCATGCCATACATGATACCAAGGTTAACCGTCTTTGCCTGTTTGCGTGTGATGCCTGCAAGATCAGCCACCATCTGGTGCAGGTCAACGTCCCCGTTGTTGAACTCGTAGACAATCTCGTCGACCACAGGATGCCGCAGGTAGTCGGGCATGCTTGCAGCAAAGTGCACCAGTAACCGTGGCTCTTGGCTCGAATAGTCAAACGACCCCCACTTCATCCCTTCGTCTGGAACGAACAGACCACGGATCAGTCGCTTGATGTCTGGGTCACGGGCAGGGATCTGCTGTAGGTTTGGGTTTGATGACGAGAACCGACCCGTTACCGTGCCGCCCTCGTCGCGACGGGTGGAGTGGAGTTCGGTATGAATGCGGCCGTTGTGTTCGTGGCGCAGGATACTGTCGATGAACGTGGCGTCCGCCTTGTCCAACTCCCGCAGCTTAACCAACGCCTGACAGACTTTGGCGGAGTGGTCATTGAGCCACGCCTTGGTGAACGACGGGGCATTGCCCCCCGTAACAACTTCTTTCTCTTCTTCGGTTCCGTCTTCCAGTGTGGTCTTTTCCATATGGGATATGATCGGCGTCCTTGGATACTCCATCCCCATCGCATCAAACATCTTTGCAATCGAAGCTGACGCCCAGATGTCAACCTTCATCCCCGCCTCACGGTTAATATAATCCCGCAGAAGCGAGGTCTGTTCTTTAATGATGCGCTTATTCTGCTCGGCTTTGTCCATGTCCACACGCACCCCATTGCTGCGCATGTCCAACAGGCATGGGATCAGGTCTGTTTCGATGTTCCAGATGCTCCACAGATCCTGCTTCTCCAACTCAATCTTCAAGGCTTGCCACAGTTTGAGCGTGGCCACCGCATCCTGTTCCGCATAGTGGCCAACATACTTTGGCGGCAGAAGGTACATGCCTCCCTTTGCATCAACGCCCCACTCTTTGGCCGCGGCTTGCAGCAGCTTCTCGTCTTTGCGCATGGACACAAAATCACGGGCCATCGCATCAAGGCCAAACGACCAACGGTTCTCATCAACCAACGCGCCCGTTATCATCGTATCGATGATCCGGCCCTTGATCTCTACGCCCTCGGCCCGTAGCCACCCCGCATCGTAGGTTGCGTTGTGCATGATCACGTTCATGTCAGGCACAGCCAACTGTTTTGCGATCCATTTGAGCGTGAACTTTGGGTCAAGGTTGTGACCGTTCTCGTGACGCATCGGGAAGTAACCTTTGTATTCCCCCGCCGCTACGGCGATGCCGATTATGTGTCCGTCTTTCCGTGCCCAACCAGGGCCCAGAGTTTTGATGTTGGGGTCATACGTTTCCAAGTCCACGGCCACCTCTTTGTATGAGGTCAGGTCTGGGTACTCGGGTGGGATGTTCCAATCCACGTCGATCAGGTTGAGTTCATTCTTGATCTGATGGTGTAGATCGCTGCCGAATAGGTTTCTTTGCATTAGATTGTGTACCTGTATTTGTTGTTGGTCTGCAAAATGTACAACTTTTCTCGGGCTCTTGTCACCGCAACATAGAACGCACGGTGCTCGTCGTCTTGGTATCTGCTCGTCGTCGCTGCCTTTGTGGAGGCAAGAAACACCACGCAGTTGTCATCTTCCCCGCCCTTCATAGCATGGATCGTTGACAGTTTTATGCGAGGCTGTGACAACAGATCGTCCCCACGGCGGTGGAGTGCGTCAATGTATTCACGCTCGGCTGTCGAAACACGCAACACATCGTATGCCCCAGTGTCTGCCCCAACCAGAAGCCCAAAGTTAACTGTCAAGTCTTGCATGTTAACTTCTCCGTCAGGATCCAATGCCTCCAACAACTGGGCTGACCCGCGTTTAACAACTGCGTTCTGTCCCTGCTTCGGAACCGCCGCATAGAAATCCTTGGCCCTCTGTACTGAAACAGACTTGTCAGCGCACAGGTCTTCCCATGTGTAGATGTTGGCAACCAGTTGCTCCGACACACTCGACCGACCCTTGATGGAATACTTAAACCCCATGCCTTTGATCTGGGCTGCCAGTTCTTGGACGTACCCGTTGGTCCGCGCCATGATTGTCCACGAGCCCTCGTGCAGTGGGATATCTTCAAGATGGTAGACCCACTCAACGGCTCCCTCTTCTTCGCGAGGCAAGAACTCTTTGTCGTGCCTGTCAGTGATGCGACTAGATATCTCCATGGCAAGCCGGTGCACGGCTGCAGGAATACGATACGACTGGTTTAGAACCTCGATGCCTGACGCACAGTCCATGAACAACTTCACGTCGACCCCTGTCCATCGGTGGATAGCCTGATCGTCGTCGCCTGCGATAATGACTTGGTCAGATGCGGCAGCGATTTTCTTCGCCATCTCCCACTGCAGTGGCGTGAAGTCCTGTGCCTCGTCGATAAACAGATAGTCAAGCGAAGGCGTCTCCCCTACCGCAACAAACTTCTCGATCATATCGACGTAGTCATACTTGTTGGTCGTCGCTTTGTACTCTTCCATCTGCTCTGACAACTGCCGCAGCTTTGCCATAAACAGGTTCCAGTCGCCAACGTCGTTGAGCTCTTGCTCCAACGAGACCATGCGTAACCGTGATCGATCCAACATCTGTAAGTAGTTGGCCCCCGATCCACCGATTGTAACCAACGGCATCCCTTCGTCCATGTCGGTGGACATGTTGCCTTCGAACGTCAGGCCCACCAATCTTCCGACGTTGTCGTAATCGTCTTTGTTCATGATGTCAGAAGGCTGCAGCCCAAGCGCACGGAACCCAAACGAATGGCTTGTCCGCATGTACGGAAAGTCTTTTGGTGTCCGATTGAACTCAGCACAGGCGCGGCTTACCATCTCTTCGATAGCCTTCCGCGTAAACGAAATCACACCAATGCGGGAAGGGTGTGCCCCCTGTGCCAACGCATCTCGGATCTCGTCAATCAGCCTGTGTGTCTTGCCACAACCAGGTGGTCCCAGGATTAACTTCGCGTTCTCAATCATGGTCTTTCCCCCGTGGTCTTGAGTTTACCCAGTCTTCGATCTCGGACAGAACCCAACGGCTCGATGACCGCTTGTTGGTTTCATCGCCCAAGACAATAGGTTTCGGGAAACTGGTCGAGTTTTGCGCCAACTTGTAAACGTAGGACTTAGACACACCCAACAGGGCTGCCACCTCACCTACGCGCAGCAGTCGGTTAGAATGGGATGTCATTGCTCATCTCCTTTTTAGGTAGCTCAATTTCTTCTTCATCAAATGCAGGGACAAACCAGCAACGAACCGTGCTTCTTGTCTCCCCCTGTGCGGTCCGCTTATTTATATTCTGCTTTGTGTTGTCTCCGCCCAAGTCCCGTATCATCTGGGTGATCGCGCCTCGGCTCTCGACTTTGAACCTGCGGTTATGTAAGAACTCAAGAAGGCCATCTAACTTGAACTTCGTTACGCCGCCATCGGTCCACGGCTTGCCCATCTCAATCTCTTCAGGCACCATCGCACGAACGTAGCTTGTGCAGTATGAGCGGAGTAGTTCCTTGAACTGCCCTTTGATCGTCAGTTCCTCTGGCACATCCAAGTATGTGGCTTGGCTCATGAGACCGTTGACCATTTGCTGCCACGTCCGAGCCTTCGTCGTCGGTGGCATGAACATGCACTGTTCCATACAGGCTCTCTGCCACAGCGTCTGGTTCTGCAACTGCTCAGTGGTTAACTGGATGCGGGTTCCGTTAACGTCCATGAAGTAGAGCCGTGGCTCCGACAGCATGATCGTAAGACCACCAACCTGTGGTGCATCAGGCGCATCTGAGCCAATGCCGTACCGTGCCGTTGCGCAAAGCTGCGGGTCACAGTATGACTTGAACGGCTCGTCCTTACAGGTAGGCCCGTAATCTTTCTTCTCGTGCTGCCCGATCAGCGTCGCCATTTCTTTTGCAGGGAGAGGCGGGGAGCAGAGCGTACGATTGTATTCCTCAAGCGCCTCCTGCCAACTGTCAGGGAACTTGTTCCTGCAGTACCACGCTATCATAAACAGCAGCTTGTTGCGCGGCTCCGACTGTGGGCCGTTCTCGAATATGTACCGTAGGCAGGGCGGCCCGTCTTCGAAATGCTTGCGCATCTTCTTTGTGGCACGAACCGCTTCCAGTTCCGCCAACGACGTGCGTTTCTTTTCAACGGCGTCCAAGAACTCGTCCAGTTCCATCGCCTCAGTGTTCTCGTTGTAGCAGAACCGCTGCGGCATCTCGGCGTCAAAATACGGCATGTTGATAAAGTTGCCCACATCCCCACGCTCTGCGATGATCTGGTCCTGCTTCGGGAATATCTCGCATCCGCTGTACCCCAAGAGGATCGACATCTCTGTCAGGTATTCGCGGACAATGGCTGCCTTCTCAAACTCTTTCAGAAACAAATACAGGTGGGCACCGCCAGACTTCGACCGGCAATGCAGCAATGGCAGGTCCAACTTTTGGATCTTGGCCTGCAACTCTTTGTGGTTCAAGTCGTAGACGTCAACGTCAATCGCACCGAACTTGCATTCGTTGTCGTTGTTGATTGGGATCGCACCAACGCCACGCTTCCCATCGATGTGCCCCTGTACCAACTCCTCGGTCAGCGGCTCTCGGACAATTCTACTTTGGCTTTCTGCTTTACCGTTCCGCCCAACTCGACCAACAATCGTCGTGCCGTGAGCGTTCGTCGCCCCGACGTATGCGGCAAGCAGTCTTTTTGCTTGTGACATAAACTGCTCCAATGTGTGAAAAAGTGGGGTTAAGGCATGTCCCGATCCCTTAACCCCGAGGCTGCTTAGAACGGAATGTCGCTCTCGTTTACCGCAGAAGAGGCAGTGGACGGCCCCTCCTCCGGTGCAGCTTTCACTTCTCCCGAGGCAACGCTGTCTCGGAAGGCTTTGGCTTCTAACATCAAGTTACGATCTTGGATCAACCCTACCAATTCAATTTGGTAATTGAACCACGACCCTTGGTCATTGCTCTCTTCAACAGTAGTGAACTTCCACTGATTTGCAAAGAGCGGAGGTGTAATCGACTGGCCTGTCTTCGGGTGCTTGACCTTTTGCAGGGCGATCTGCGTCTTCCAACGGCGGCTCACCTTTAGCTGAGACGACTTCATGTCGATCACAACAGGCTGATAGGATCCGTCTTCTGCGACAATCAGGCAGTAGTGCTGATCTGACTTAACCAACTCATTGCCAGTTGGCAGGATCTCTTTTGCTCCCTGCCGTGTGGTACGTTGCAGGATTGGATCGGTTGCTGCGATCTCGCCGCGGAAACCACCTCCCTGTTCACGAGGTGTGAACTCCAGATACTTTGTGGTCTGGAAACAAGGGATCACGATCAGTCCGTCTTCGCCAGTCCAGAACTGTTTGGTTACAGTGTTGAACATGTCACCTTGTTCTGCACCTTCGATGTACTCCGCTTCACGCTTCTTCAACTGTGGCGACATCGCCTGAAGAATACGAACAAACGGGATCTGCATCTCGCTGCTGTCGTACGCCGCACCTTCGCCGGCGAACTCTAAGATGTCGTCCATGACATCGGTGCTTAACTCTGCATTTTTCTTTGTTGCAACTGCGGTAGCCATTACTGGTCCCCCTTCTGAATTTTCTTTTGGATGTTTTCAACTGCTTTGATCAGTTCGAGATTAATGAAGTCTGTCTCTTTGAAGCCGACGTCATCATCACGCGCAATGCTTTCGCTCAGACGCTCTTCCGCCTCTGCATTGCGATCCATTTCTTCTAGCTGCATTTTTTTACTGATACCCATTACGCTTTCCTCCGGATCTGTGCTGCGTTTGAGATAAAGGCCCCGAACAAATCGAGGTCGATTGGCTTGCCACCCTCCACGCGTTCCTTAACAAACGCCTTGAGTGTAGATGGATGAACATGGGTCTTTGTCTGTGGATCAAAGCCACGGTCCTGTAGCAGACCGACCACGTCTCCTGCCACATTGTCTTCCCCCTTGCCAAACGAAACGGTGACGTCGTTCTTGATGATGTCGTCCAATCCATTCTCTCTCAGCCAAGCAAAGGCTTCGTCTTTCCGCGCAACTGGGATCGATGCACTCACGATCATCTTGCGCTCAACAACCACGCCGTCGACATCAAGCCGCTCAACGCCCATCTCATCCATCAGCTGCGGGATGTTCTCAACAGACAGCTTGTGCTTCAGGGACTTCAGATCTTTCAGGTGGTTTTCCGCATCGTCGATCTGTTGTTCTACGTTACGGAGGGTTCGAACCAGTTGGCTTAACTGCTTTCCTGTGTTCGTATCAACGTTGGACAGAGCCTGTCCTTCATCGAATATGTCGTCGAATATATCGCTCATAAGTTTTTCCTCTTCAGGGTTGCTTTCTGCGGTAGCTTCGTGCTATCCGTACGGTAGACATTAGTGGAGATATGTGATGGATGTCAACTACAAATTTAAACTTCCGCCCTTTCAGCATCAAAAAGATGCGCTGCGATACGGGGCGAGACAAACAGAATTTGGCTACTTCATGGAGATGGGGACAGGCAAATCAAAGGTTTTGATCGACAACGTTGGGATGCTGTACCTGAGTGGCGACATCAACTTCGCCCTCATCATCGCACCGAAGGGCGTGTACCGCAACTGGGTCGCCAAGGAAATCCCAGAACACATGTCCGATGACGTACCACATCGGGTGATTCGTTGGGTCGCTTCGCCGAACAAAGCACAACAGGCAGAGATGCGCTCCGTCAAAGACAAGTTCGATGGGCTCACCATCTTTGTCATGAATGTTGAAGCGTTCTCTTCTCTTAAAGGACAGCAGGGTGGGATGTGGATGTCCAAGGCTCTGGGCCCAAAGGGCCTGATTGCCATCGACGAAAGCACCACCATCAAAAACCACAAGGCCAAACGCACCAAGGCACTCATGAAGATCGCCGCAGGGTTCGCGTTCCGCCGTCTGTTGACAGGGTCTCCCGTCACCAAAAGCCCGATGGATATCTATTCGCAGACAGAGTTCCTACGCCCTGGGCTCCTGGGCTACGACAGCTACTACGCGTTCCAGGGGCGGTACGCCGTGGTCCAGCGTAAGACCATGGGCGCACACGCATTCCAACAGATCGTCGGCTTCCGCAATCTCGATGAACTGACGGACCGAATTGATCAGTTCTCGTTCCGTGTTCTCAAGAAAGACTGCCTCGATCTACCCGAAAAGGTCTACACCGCACGGTACGTCGGGCTGACCGACGAGCAGCGCAACATGTACAACCAGATCCGTCAACACGCCATGGTTCTGCTCGACAACGGCGAGATGTCCACGGCTCCTGCCGTCATCACCCAGATGCTACGGCTACAGCAGATCATGTCAGGCCATCTCAAGACCGACGAGGGGGACATGCTGTACTTCCCATCAAAGCGGATGGAGTCACTGGAAGAAATCCTCGAAGAGCATGACGGCAAAGCAATCATCTGGTCCCGCTTTCGGTACGACATCCAACAGATCACGCAGATGCTGAACGACAAGTTCGGACAAGGATGTGCCGCCGCATACTACGGGGACACCACAGACGAAGAGCGCAACCGCATTATCAAAGAGTTCCAACAAGGGCGGCAGCTAAAGTTCTTCGTCGGCAACCCCGCAACCGCAGGGTACGGTCTGACTTTAACCGAAGCCAATCTTGTGGTATACTACGCGAACGACTTCAATCTTGAGACCCGCATCCAATCAGAGGATCGCGCACACAGGATTGGTCAAAAGAACAACGTGACATACATCGACTTGATCTCCGAAGGCACCATCGATGAACGTATCGTGAAAGCCCTCCGCGAAAAGATCGATATCGGTGCAAAGGTTTTAGGTGAACAGGCAAGAGAATGGCTGACTTTGATCCCGAAAAAATAACCAAGCTGATGGTAGAGCGCACAAACAATTACGCACATGTCGAGACCCAAGCCAAAGAACTGGCCGCAATGACAGGGCTCGACATGGATGTTGCCAAGGCCTTCTTCACAGGTCTTACGTCCAGAGGCGCAGCTAAAAAATCAGATATCCGTGGATACAAAAAAGAAGCCCCGCGAAAGCGGGGCAGTTGAGGCGGATACCCATAAGGCGATGTGGGTATCAGAGCAGTGCGTCTAGTGTATCAGGCCGCTTCTTTCTCGGCAACCGCTTTGCGTATCAGAACCGATAGCTGACGCGCCATCGATCTCTGCTCACTGTCCGCTAACTTCTTCAGCAGTTCGTGGTCCTCTTTCAACAGACCGACGTTCTGAAAGTGCGTCTTATCTTTTTCTTTCATCTTCTTCCGAGCCATTTGTGCCCCCAGTTGTATTCCGTTTGTTATAAACTTATACGTTGTCTGGGGGCTGTCTGCAAGTTATTTAAACGGTTCTGTGTTGCGAGCCCACAGGTTCCATGACGCACGTTCTTGGTTCGGTGCAGCATACACATCGGACTTCACGATCTTGCCCTTGTTGAACAATCGCAGACACGCGTTCCCCGCACTCTTGGTGTCCGTCCCCACGTTGTCCGCAAGTTCTTTCGTTGTGAAGAAATCATCGAAGCTATCCAGTATTTCTTCGATGATCTGTTCAATCTCCGCTGCCGTCGGTCCTTTAGGCTCGTCCACTGGATCTTGGGTCACGGACCCACGGTCCACTCGGATCGCTCGCCACGGGATCTGATCCCGCTTGTCTTCATAGTTCGGTATGCAGTGCGCTGTCAAAAGATCGCCGATTTCAATCTCCATAACCTCCATCTGTCGCCTAGACAGAAAGACTGCCTCTCCCTGATCCGTGATCCCAAACCCACTACCTGCGTGGGTCATGTTCTCAATGACGATGTTCATTGCAGTTGTCTTAAAACCTTGGTTCATATAGTTCACCTTTTGCTTCCTTTTCTTTTAGGGTGTTAAGTTCTTTGACGAGTTGTTCAATCCGCGGGTCCGATGGGTTTACCCATTCGATCTCGTCAAGTGTTTTTTCTGTGTTGCGGATTAAATCTTTTATTGAATCTAGTCTCGGGTCCATTTATCAACTCCTTGGGGACGTTAAACCTTGCCGGTATCGGGCGGTTTGCAGATGTTCGTGCTACCAAATGCGCTATCACCTATCACTTTCATCAGCGTCCCCACGATCCCACACCACCGCAACCCCTGTGTTCCAGTTCGATGCTTCCCGCTTTGCGTCTTCTAGGTTATCAAACAACAGCACAGGCGAGAGTTCATGGAACGGGTTGGTAGTACGAACGTATTCAGTTTGACCGAAATCTATTTCAAACAGTATCGCGTATCTCATCATTCGTCTTCCTTCTTTATGGCGAGATAAGTTTGGTGTGCAAAAAATTCTGCAGCGTCTTTAGGTGGCATCGAGGGCAACATCTTCCCTGAGAACTCCCCATCGCCAATGCGTTTCAAAGCATTCTTAGCTAGGGCTAGGTCTTTCTCTAGGCCTTTAATATAATCAGTCATCAGTCCTCTCCCCCAATGGCCGCGTACCCCGCCGTATCGATCCAGTTGTCGATGTGCGTTGGGTTCCCCTTAATTCTTGCGACCTTCAACAAAACCATCATCGCACAGACGTCCGCCTCCGAGATCGTGTGGTCAAGGTAGCTAGACCAAAACCGCGCAATCGTACCGAAGCTGTCTTCCGATCCCCCGTGCGTCGCTGCACGGTCCACGGTGACGTACTGCTTCGCCGTGTCCAATATCTCTTCTCGTTTCATTCCTCGTCCTGTCTCGGTAACGCGTACCGATTTCTGATTTGATCTACTGACTGCCGAGATACACCCAACATGTCGGAGATCTCGTATGAATTAAATCCTCGGATCACCATCCGGTTCACAACCCGAGCCTTCTCCGATAGCTTAATCTTCTTGACCGCCTTCGGTTTTACCGCCTTCAGCTTCTTGGGTGGCTCTTCAACCACCGCAACCTGCTTCTTCGCCTTCCCCTTACGAATGTCGTTGAGCCAAGCCTCTCTGTACCAATTTTCAAACTGCTCCCTCGTGGGTTCCTGCATGTCTATCTCCTTACCGTATGTTCTTGTTAAGGTGTCTGTCACCAAAACCATCAGATGTTGTACCCCTCTTTGCGTCGATTAGAAACAAACTTCGACAAGTCCGTCTTCGCATGAAAGTACCGCTGCTTCGCAGAGGGAGACGCATCACGTTTCATATACGCCTCCATCCAGAAATCAACCTGTTGTTTCAAGAACTTATACTCCGCCTCTAGCGCAGGTGTTAATTTCCCGTCTTCTGTCATTGTAGAACTACGCCCTCCTTGTCCTTTAGCGTTTTACAGGTGTCCGCCATGTCAGATAAGAACTCCGACATAGCGTGATAATTATATCCATACATCGACAGCATCGACATGATCGTCGCACCAAGATCGAAGTGCGTAAAGTCCGCAGGAAGAAGGTCCAATACAGAATGAACAAACTCCGCTTTGTCTTTGTGGGCAAGCCCCTCATAGTCGTAATGCTGCGGGTCAGAGCCCTCGAACACAAGACCAACGGTCCAAAACACAACGTCGCTGTCATCCACCAACGGCTGCAGCGTCAGCTTCACGTCGTCAATGTCGTCACAAAATTGAAAGCGATCTTCCTCGTCTTTCGTCATCCACGATACCTGATACATTGTTCTTTCCTTTACACAACACGCACAAGTTCAGGAAGAAACAACCCAAACAACACGCCGAACATAAAAAATCCAAGATACCAAAACGTCTGATCTCGGTCCGCTACCCGCACGATCTCGTCCAATGCTTCATACGAAACCTCGCGCTTCTTCTTGTACGGCCGCAGCTTCCCGCTGTTGATAAACGCCACAACATCTTCCCGCCGCCAATGGTTCATGATCATCCGCTTCCCTACCGCATTCGTCCCCTTCCTGCGCACAGGCGCAGGTAAGTTGCCCCGCGATACATGGTCATAAATCGTCGCATCCGACGCATTCGTCATCTTCATCACTTCGTGAATTGTTAAAAATACTTTAGCCATTTGCACACTCCTGACATACTTCGGCATCATCTCCCATGATCTTGGTCACAGGCTCTCCACAATCACACAACCGCTCCATCTCTCCGTCGCCGTTGCATGTTTCACAAACCTCGGTTTCTGTGTCTATGTATCCAACGTCACGGCCAAAGTTATGCGGACGTGGTACGTCATACTCAACATACCCATCACCCATGCAATCGGGACACGGAATCATGATCGGTGTCTCTTGCAGTTCCATTAATAGTTCTTTCATCTTACCCATGGTATTTGATCCTCTGATTAACTCCCAAGTTATAAATGCACTCGCGCTTGAAATCATCCAGTCGCTTGTAAATGTACTTCAAGTCGGTGATCTCTGGCGCATCAGGGTCATACTCCCCCATGATGTCCTCCAACCGATCAATTACATAATGCATGCATATACGGTCATCCATCACGCTACCTCCACTGTGACTGTGTGTATACTGTACTCCCAATTCTCCTCGCGGCTCGTGTCAACAAACGAATCCCGTGCCGCCTCCATCTCCTCCCGAGACGTGAACACATGCGCATCAACCCCGTACTTGGTCTCATGCGTCGCTACCCATAGCTGTACGTCAACCTGCATCACGCCGCCTCCCGAAACCGCACCATCGCACGGCGATACGCTTGATCCAAAAGCCCAACAAAACACTGGTAGTCCTCGTCCATCACGTCCTCCAACATGTATTGGTAGTCAGGGTTGGCAGCCATAAACTCCTGCGAATACGCATGGATGTGGTTCAATACAAAGTTGACCAACGCATCTTGGTCCATCGGTAACTTATACATACTGATACTCCTCAATAAACGCGAACCCGCCGCCGTTGCCCTCTTCGTCCATCGACAACGACATCTCAATCGTCTGTCCGCCCAACCGCAACGTAAACACAGGGAACGGCTCCAACGCATACTCGTCCTCAACAAACCGAAACCCTATGATCTTCGCGCCTATCAACTGGCTGTAGTATTTGTGCATGTCCATCACGCTTCCTCCTCAATCTGCGATGGAAACCCGTCAGGGAACATCTCATCCAACAGCTCTTGCGTTTCCTCGTCGCTCGCATCGTCCATGTAATATGAAAACAGATCGTCCTTAACCATGTCCAAGACCGTTTCCACTTCCAAATCATCAACGTAGCGGTTTACCGCTTCCCAAATCATATCCTTGCGGTCCATCACGCTTCCTCCAATCTCAGATCGTGCGCCTTGTCCTCCAAAACGTGCGCAATATCTTCCGCAAACTCATCAGACAAAAGCCCATCTCGAAACAGCTTCGCCCAATACTCCAACGACTGTATAAACAACGCCCTATCCATTACGCGTCCTCCTCTTCAATCTCTGGTTCCCAACACTTGTCTTCTCCGTTGAGGTATGTGCCCTCGAACATCATGCCCTCGTCCTGATAGTCAGCGTCAACGTGGATACCCATCTCAACCAACTTGTTCCAAACAGGAATGGGCGGGGACCACGCTGTCCAACAGTTGAAAGTAAACGAGGCGTTCATGCTCTCAGGCAATACATCCTCGTCATCATGCAACGTCAACGGCTGCGTGATCTGAACATCCACAATGTCCCACTTCGTACCCCAGTTACTCAAACGCCAGTCGTACCAACCCTCAACCTCATACTCGCCCCACTTCGTCTTCGGGGAAAGCCACTGCTCAAACGGCATCGGATTAATTAGTTGACAAAACTGGGGGTTCCCTTTGTCAGACACTGCGTCGTACAATTCCTTGACCAAAAATCTCGGCCCATGGATGTGTACTTGCTGATAACAATGATTCGGCATTTTATTCTCCTTGGTTACTTGTTGAATACTTGTAAGTTATTGCATCTCGGTTCTCGGGTCAATAGTTTTTTTGAAAGGGGGTCGGAGATGGGTGCGCGGCTCTCGGTTCTTGGCCCGAGTTTTTCTATATAACAGTTTTTCCCAGATTTTTACTAACAACAAAAAAATAATTTCAAATTTACCGTACTCAGCGTACTCAAACGCCTCATCATTGAAAACATTGCCAAAAACTGCCCTGTGCTGAGTACACCTGAGTACATTTGAGTACACTATCTGGGAGAAATCGCTATATAGAGAAGAGCTAGACAAGCAAAACCCCTTGGTATAAATTGTGAGTAGAACACAACGAGGTACACATGGCCAGTCTTGATAAGAAGATCGAAAAGAAGATCGAACAGGAACACGGTCGCACTTTGACCAACAGACAGAAAACTTTTGCTAGGCATATTGTCGAGGGGATTTACTCCAACGTAGAGTGCGCAAGGAAAGCGGGGTACACCCCCGACATGGCGGCAGAGCGAGCGTCCCGTTTGTTAAATGGCAGGGACTTCCCTCATGTTCTGGAATACATCCAAGAGTTACGCGAAGAGCGGGAACGTCGATATGGTGTGACCACCATCGGTCAGCTAGAGCGGTTATATAAACTATCTGTGGGTGCTGAAGAGGCAGGGCATTTCTCTGCCGCCATCAACGCGGAAAAAATCCGCTCTGCCTTGGGTGGGTTGACCATCGACAGGCGCGAGACAATCAACACCATCGATCAGATGTCGCGTGATGAAATCACCGCCCGATTGGCTGCCCTGCAGAAGCAGTATCCGCAAGCCTTTGTGATCGATGGCACAGCAAAGGATGTGACCCCATATGAGCAAGGGACCAGAGGCGAATTTTTGGACGCAGATTCGCAAAAGCTTACCGAAAAAGGCATTCGCGACGAGGATTGAAAACAAACACGGCGGCGGTGTGCCTGATGTTCACATCGTTTGGGACGGTAAACCGTTTTGGTTGGAGTTGAAATCAAGCAAAGTCAACGCAGTTAATTTAAGTCCCCATCAAATCGCGTGGAATATGGCGTATTACGCCCGTGGAGGGCTCAGTTTCTTCTTAGTAAAGAGGGCCGTGGACAACCACCTATTTTTATTTGACCCCACTCAGGGGCCCGCTCTGGCCCGCTCAGGGCTATCGGGGGCCGAGGGCCACGAATTTGAGAGCCTTGCGGCTCTGTGGGATCATCTTGCGGCTCTTGCGGCTCGGTAATCGGTTCTTGCGGCCTACGTCTTGCGGCTCGATACGCGATTTTTAAAACGCCCAAGGCGGGAGACAATCGCCCTGGGCGGTGGTTAACCAGGCGGGGAGACAATCCGCCTGGTCAATGTGTTAGTGTTCAACGATTGCGATTGATTTTGCCTTGCTTGATCCGCGGCATAACTTGCACGCGGTACACTGGACGCGACGCCCTGCCTCTTTTGACGCGGGGCATAGTGTTTCGAAGCCTAACGCGATTTCCCCAACGTCCGCGATGACGCGGAAAGTTCGGTTGCCTTGCTTCCATTGGGCGATGGCTTGCGCGTGGCTGTCGACAGATTGCATGGCAATGTCTGGACGCCATGGTTTTTGGTGTGTGTACGCTGTCCA
>Ga0208160_1000612_pt1 | contig 16558 bp, 26 predicted proteins | sample CB_VirMetaG_FD_184536 | JGI IMG/M metagenome (GOLD analysis project Ga0208160, IMG submission 184536) | Freshwater to marine saline gradient viral communities from Chesapeake Bay - CB_1504_1 Viral MetaG (SPAdes) (version 4) | ecosystem: Environmental > Aquatic > Marine > Coastal | place: USA... | reverse complement strand
AGAAATAACCACCTGCACCACCACCACCGCCAAAACGAGAGCCACCGCCCCCTCCGCCTGCAACTACTAAGTATTCAATACTTGTAGTTTGTGGTTGAGTAGCAAGTGTGCCACTAGCGTTAAAAGTTGTTATTTGTTGAGCTTGAGTTGCTACTACTGCTCCGACTAATCTAGGCATTTGTCCAATTCCCTGCTTTCACATTGTCATAAAGGGCGTTCATATCCCATACTCCTGAGGCTTGAGCTATCCCTGGTTCTTTTACAATAACGATTCCTGAACCACCTGAAACTGCTGGTCCAGGATTACCACCGCCGCCACCGCCGCCACCGCCAGTGTTAGCTGTTCCTGTTTGTACGCCTGTACCTCCTCCTGGGTCAGAGTTAGAGGCTCCATTTCCGCCTCCTCCTGCTCCGCCTGTTCCACCTGCTCCACTACTAGCAGCACCACCGCCACCGCCAGCATAAGTTACATCTGAACCTGATATGGTTGAAGGAGAGCCATCGCCTCCTGCTCCGCCAGTTGAAGATTGACTGTTTTGACCTACAGCACCTGCACCGCCACCTCCACCTGAGCCTCTTACTGGACTAGGTGCAGGATTACCGCCATTGTTTCCTTGAGGTGGGCTTACTGGAGGTGTATTACCCGCTCCTCCTGGAGAGCCGTTCAGTACCATTCCGCCACCGCCTGATCCACCATTGCCTCCTGCTGGAGTAAATCTTCCTGCTCCACCTCCGCCACCTGCAGATGTTATTCCAAATGCAGAACTATCGCTTCCAGAAGGTCCAAGACCAGCACCTGCTGAACCTGCTCCGCCTGCTCCAACAACTATTGGATATCCTGTACTAGCAGAAACTGGTTGTGAGGATATTTCTCTAAAACCGCCTGCTCCACCGCCTCCACATCCATTAGCGTTAGTATTATTTCCTCCAGCAGCACCGCCTGCAACACATAAGAAATCAAGTGTTGTGGTTAAGGCTCCTGTTGTAAGAGTTCCACTAGCGTTAAAAGTGGTTATTTGTTCAGCTTGAACCTGAGGAGGGTTATCGACACCTACTACTCCGCCATTAGAATTAGCCATGGTTAGACCTCATTCCATTGCAGATTAGTAGCATCCCATTCGTAATTGGTTATAACTACTGGATCACCACTAAAGGTTTCTCCTAGCCATTTTTGATTATCTTCATCCCAATCTATTGATACAGGTTCTGAATCTATTTCTAAAACTGTTGGGTAAGTAACTGGTGCTTGCCAATCATCGTTAGAATCTAGTGACCAAGAAGGATAAGGTTGAGGGGCTATAAATTTATCTTTACTCGCATCATAAGTAAACCCTATACCTGCGTATTGTTTGCGAGCATTTCCATTATATGAAGTTTGTTTCCAAGCAGTTCCATCTTCTGAGTGTGGAACTAAGCCACTTACAAATGTCTCTGCTGACGAAGAATAGTCTCCGCCATTAGCGTTTACATCATCGTTGGATATTACTACTACTCGTAATACTTCGTTGCTTGAATTAAGTTCTGCAAAGTGAGCCATATTTGTACTCCTTAAGCGTCATCTAGTTCTTCGTAGTTAATGGTGTAAGTTAAATCGTTATCAGCACTTGCACCACCCTCTAGGATATCTCCTTCTTCAAGATAGATGCCTGAGTTCTTGTCGATAAGAACTAAAGTAGCATCTGCTGGAACAGAGATAGTTGAAGCAAATAAAACTACTGAACCACCACTTTTAATAATTCCCATTGTTACATCAGCAGCGTTAGTGCCATCAATGTTTGCAACAATAATACTATTAATTTTAATTAACTTATCACTTGCACAAGTTAATAAGTCAGTTGTAGTAGTAGTTGTTAAAGCTCCATTTATACTGTTAGCGTATATCGAAGTTACATTTACTAAATTTGGATTTGCCATAATATTGTCCTAATTTTATCCGAAAACCAAAGCCATTGCTATAGCTTTACCTGTTGTTGCTACACCTGAATTATCTATAGTAAGTGAAGATGCAACATTTAAATCTGTTAAAGCATTTACGACATTCGCACCTGCTCCTCCGCCATCAGAATAAACAACTGCAACAGCACCGTTGGTAATTGTTACACTTGTACCTGAACCTTGTTTTATTGTTATAGATTGACTTCCTGTTGTAGCATTTTCAATAATCCATACTTTTGAAACTGTATTTGGAGCTATTGTTAATGCTCTTGTTGCGGTTAAAGTCGCTGATGAGGTTATTTTTAAATATAAACTACGAGCAGGATCAGTTGATCCATCTGCTATAGTTGTTGTAGCGTCTGCATCAGAACTAAAAGATGCTTCAGTTCCATAACTAAAAGCTTCTGCTATAAGTTCTAAATTTGTATTGGTACTTGTTCCCCAAGTTCCTGACTCATCACCTGTAGCGATTTCTTTGAGTCTTAAATCATTTACATAAGTTGCCATAATATTTTCCTATAATAAGTTATGCTGCTATTTCTGTCCAATTTGGATTTTGTTGTGTAGATGGAGTTATACCCCATACATTTATTCTTTCTGTCTGACCTGTAACTTCTAAACCTACTAATTCAATCACACATTCTGCTTCAGCTACTAAATTTCCAACATTTGTAACTGCAATTAAACCATTTACAAAAAATATATTATCTGTGCGAGTACCTATAACTCCTAATGTACTTGTTGCAGATATTCCTGTAGTAACAACTACAGCATTACAAATAACTACTTCATCTCCAACATCTAATGTTGATGCTACAGCAGAAACTCCATTTACTGCATCTGCTGCAACTCCAGCCGTACCTGTTGCTGAAGTTCCTGCTACGCCTGTAACGGCTATATTTGCAGTACATATTATTGTTTCGTCACCTAAATTTAATGTACTAGCAACTGCTGATACTCCAGATACTGTGCTAGCTGCAACTACAACATTACCAATAGCACTAGTAGAATTTACACCAGTAACAATTAAATTAGCGATACCAGATATTGTTTCATCACCTAATGTTCCTGTTGCAGAAATACCTGTAACTAAAACATCTGCTTTTGCAATAACTGTTTCATCACCAAGAAATCCTGTAGCACCTACTGATGTAACATTAATATTAGCATCACAAACTATAGTTTCATCACCTAAATTTAAGGTAGAAACAGTAGCAGTAACGCCTGTTACTGCTGCACCAAAAGTTAATACACTTCCTTGTGCAACAGATGATTCTTCTCCTGTTACGGTTACAGGTATAGAACTTCCCCACCCAGCTTCTCCCCAGGTGCCTCTATTCCAACCTGTAATATTTGCCATATTAGGCTATTCTAATAATTGCGTTACTTGCGTCTGCTGTTGGAAATTGAATAGTAAAATCGCCATTGGTAGAAGTTTTATCTCCTCCAAAATCTAATACAGCAACTGCTTTATCTGAATCTGTATCGTTATAAATTAAACAACCTCTAGCAGTAATTGTTGCACTAGAAAAAGTTAAATCAGCAAAATCAGTAAATGCAGTAGTACCTGATGATGTTGGAGTTACATTAGTTAATGTACCACCACCAGCAGAATAACCAGTTCCTGATGCTTCATTGGTTACTGTATATGCTGTAGTAGAAGCACCTAAAGTTGCACTACTTGTATATAAAGCAAGTTTAAAAGTATCGCCTGTTGAGTTTGTAAAATCGTGTGTGCCTGTTAGTAATTCAACTTTAAACGAGGTACACATAGCTTGAGTAATTGCCATTATAATCTCCTAATAATATTAGCCATATCTTTATGACCTTGTTTTTCTAAAATACCAGCTACAGAAGCACGATCACTAGCTATAGCTTGTTTCATGTATAATAAAACAACTGTTTGTATATCTTTTTTAAATGCTTCTGCCTGTGCTTTAATCATAGGATCAGCACCATCACTTATACTAACAAGTTTTTCTACTATTCTTTGAGTCCAATATTCAGGACTTAAACCTTTATTTTCTGTTGTTTCTACTTTTACAGTACCTATTGTAGGACTTACATCTACGCTAAACATTATGTTCTTTGTATTCTAACAACATCATCTCTGTAATCATCTACAGTATTATCTCCTTCACCAAGATTTTTTAATCTAGCTAATGCTTCTAAAAATCTTTGTTGATATAAACTAATTAAATCTGTTTCACCTTTCATATAAATATATGCTTCTAATAATGATCCATATAACATAGCATTAACTGCATTTTCTGATAACCATGTAGTTTCACTATCAGAACCTGCTGTTAATGATACAGGTCTATAAAAGTAATGTAATTCCATAGTATAAATATCATTAGGCGTAGGACCTAATATAAAAGTATTATCATCAAATATTGCATAATGTTTTGGAACACTTGTGCTTGTAGCACTAGGATATGCTTCTCTAATAAAATTTACATCTTTAAATAATAAAAATGTTTGTGATCCGCTAACAGTAACACTTAATGAAAAATTGTCTAAAAAATCTGTAGGTGTTGCAAGATATTGATTTCCATCTGAAGTTTGTCCAGTTACATTTTTTCTAAATACAGGAAGTTGAACAGATTTTAAAATACGTTCTTCTGTTTGTTGAATAAATGTAGGCAAATCAGCAACAAACTGACTTTCAGTATTTTGCGTATAGTCTTGTATTAAACTTTTAAGTTCTGCGTATGTCATTTTAATCTGTTGTTATAGTTACTTTACCAATATTACCTTGCATTACAATACCAATTCCTGTAACAGGATCAAATCCATAATAAGATGTTGAACTTTTTTCTCCTGAATCTGTTCTAGGATTATACAATGCTTGTGGGTCTGATGTTTGTAATTGACCAACTCTATATTGAGGTTGATCTGGATCAAAACAACTAAAACATACTCTTAAACCATTTCTTACTTCATCTTGAACTTCGTATTTTAATTCTGCAAGTTTATAAGTAAAACCACATCTATCGCATATGCCAAGTGCTTTTGAACCTTTTGCGTACATTAGTAATTAGTATAAACACTGCTATCAGGAACAAATTTAACTGATGCTCTTTCTCTATTAGCATCACTGACTTCATTCCAAAGCTCATCATATCGCATTTTAATCATAGGTATTCTTTGCAATGCTTCTGGTGATTTACAAGCAATGTTATAAGCTAAAGCATAAGTAAGGCATGGTAAATATTGTGCTGGTACATCAGCATTATTAGAAGCAGGATCACCTGCATCTTCTATTCTTTTAATATAGTCATAAACTAAAGTATAAGTTTGTGCACTATCTGGTGTAGACCAAACTACAAGATTAATTCCTGATGTGCCTTTATCTACATAAAACTGTGTAGGTTTAGCTTGTGTAAGTTTTTTAGCTTGATGATTATATTGTGTTCTAGATATTCTATTTAATGTTTGGTCAAATTGATTAGATGTATCACCTGCATCTGTTCTTATAAAAACATCAACTACTTCTAATGCACTTGTATCAGCAGCATAAGAAGATGTTCCTGCAACTAATGTAATAGTATCTTGTTCAATCTTCCAAAGATTTAAACCTTTATTTTGCCATTCAAGAAAAATTAAATTTAATGCTCGTTTAGCTGTACGATATTCATAACCAGAACGCATAACAAGACCACAAAGCTCATAGGCTTCTTCCATGATATCTGATAAATCTAAATTAAATGTAGTTGTTCCGCTTGTTGCCATTTATTTTTTCCTTTTTTTACCTGCTTTTTGCAAAGCTATAGCCACTGCTTGTTTACGAGGTTTACCTTCTTTTATAAGCATAGATATATTATCGCTTATTTTTTTTCTTGATCTTCCTTTTTTTAACGGCATATTTTTTTTTCGTTGCAGGTGCTTTTTTAGTTATAACACCAAAGTTAGCTCTAGTCATTACCATTTAACACTTCCATCTTCTACGAGCCTGTCTAATTCTAGAGTTAGGATCATTTCTTGTTTTAGCTGAACTTCTCTTTAATTGACCAAGTGATCTTGCACAATAAGACTTTCTGCGTTTTGCAGCTTTACTACCTTTTTTTACTTTACCAGTAACAGCAGTTTTTAATTTAGAACCAGGATTTAATCTTCTATAGGCTTTTACACCAGCTTCAGTCATACCAGCACCAGACTTAGTAGGTCTAAAGTTTTTTTTATTCCTAGCAGGCATTTTAGCCTTCTTTCTTATAGGCATAGAAAATATTTAAATAATAAAAAAGTTTACTGGTTTATGTTTTACCGCCAAACTTTTTATACATCATGTCTTTAAAGTTTTCTATTTTGGTACCCATACCACCTTGCATATTACGCATTTCAGTTTTTTTACCCATGTTTTTTTTCATTACACCAGTTTTTTGACCGCCTTTCATAACTTTGGTTTTTCTACCGCCCATTTTTTTCATATCTCGCATAATTTTCTCCTGTTTAATATTTGTGAGTTAAATTGTTCATTATTATAATTTTTATAATAACCTTTTTTAAAAATATTATCAGATGCTTTTACTAATATATCTAATCTTTGAATAAATATCTGATAGTAATCATCTTCAAATAATCCTTGAAATTCTTCTTGTTCAGTTGCAAATTTTATTTCAGTATCAGGATGCGAACCCATTACATATAAATTATATTTATTTGCTTTTTGATTAAGTAAATTAATTCTTGTATCTACTTCATCTGCGGTAATATTTTCATAATCATCACCACAATAAATAATTACATCATAACTATCATCAAAATTTATAATGTAATCCATAAGGTCTGACCACATATCACACTCACTTATAACAACATTTACTTTGTTATTATCCCAAGTTTTTTTTGCGTGTGGACAAGCAGGAAGATTATTAAATTTTTCCTGCGGATTTTCTAATACAGTGCGACTCCATTGACGAAGTTCATTCATCAATAGAGTCTTATCTAACACTATTTTTTCTTAACTGTTTTTTTCTTAGCTACAGTTTTTTTCTTAGCTGGTGATTTTTTTACAGTTTTCTTTTTAACAGGCTTCTTACCAGAAACATATGCTTCATTTATATCTGGAGTTGATGGATCATCTGCTTTAAATGTGCCATCTTCTTTTTTAGCTCTTTTTGTAATACCAGATAATTCAGCGTGTTTTCTTTGGGCATCCTCTAAATCAGGGTCTGGTCCAAAAACAACTCTGTAAATACCATCTTCGCTTTCCTCTAAAACATTATATTGTGGAGGAAAGTTTCCATTTTCTGCAATTATATATTTCATAATAATACCTTTTTATGCGTGGAACGCTGTAATACTGGTAAATATTGTAGTACCTGCTGTATATGGAATATAAATTCCATCTATAAATACTACACCTTCACCAGGAATGGTTACATCTCTTTCAGCAGTTGCACTAGCTACAGTTCCTAACTGCAATTTAGTTGTACCACTTTCTCCAGCATCTGAACTATCTCTAAAAGAAACAGTTCCTGCTGTAGAAGAATTAACTATAAAAGCACCTTTAAGTCGTGAACGACCTGCAAATATAACTGCTATAGCAGATGTATTCATACCAGCCGTAACTGCACCAGCAGTAGCGTCATCTACTGCTATTTGAGTTACTGTCTTAAAATGTTTCGTGCTTGTTGCTGCTGCTGTATCAGCACCAGTTACTGCTTCAGTAATTGTAAAACCATTAACATCTGTTCCTGTTATTGTAAATGTTCTAGCTTGATCATCTCCTGCTGAAGTAATTGTTACTTGTCTAGCAGAATTAAAAGTAGCAACACCACCAGAGGCTTTTGCACCATTAATGGTTAAATTACCTGCACCTGATGGTGTTTGAGATTGGCTGATGCTATCTGCATCTAGTGCATCAGTATCAGCCTCAATGAATACTGCTTGAACATCTGTTGCTGATGTTAAACTCATAGTATTCTCCTATTAAGCAATAGTTGCTATTGGAGTAGATAGAGTTTCTGCTTTCCAAGTAGAGTTAGTGCCATCATCTGAGATACAAGTAAGTTTTACTCTAGCATTTACAGCTACAGTTGCTGGTAAAGTTAAAGTATCACCTGCAACATCAGAAGCTGGATTAGCAGCAGCACCACCCATAAGTGATAAAGCACCAAAGAAGTTTGAAACTCCAGCACCAGGTAGAACAAATGTAACTGTTTTTCCTGAACCAACTGCGGTTGTTACAAAGAACTCATAAGAAGTACCAACATTATCTGTGCTTAAAGCTGGCATATTTACCACAATATCATCAGTTCCATCTACTTCAAAGATAGTTCCTGACTGACTTGTAGTAAGTGTAGTTGTAACCGCAGCACCAGTATTAAGTGTTGAGTTATCTACAGTTGTTCTAAAATTAGGTCTTACGTCATAAGTTGCCTCTACAGTAACTGCACCTGTAGTTGTATTTTTTGTTATTGATTGGAAACCATTTTCTGATCTTACGGCTCCAGTAAAAGTTGTATTAGCCATTTTTTTCTCCTAAAAGAAAATATCTATCATCTTGGCAAGTCTGCTAGGGCAGTTGATAGACAAATTAAAAAATCCCTAGAACGAAAAAAAGGGGAGCAAAAGCTCCCCTTAAAGTTTTAGCTTGAGCCTGGTGAACCCCAGATACCAAGCGGATCAGATACTCCAAATGAATATCTTTCTCTTGCTTTATATCTTACGTTTCCAGTATCAAAATCTCCATCCATGCTTGTAGTCATTGGACTTCTGACAAAATGCTTCATGCCATCAGGCACATCAGTAATGATAAAGAAAGCATTAGTATCAGTTAAATAATGATTAACTGAGAAGCCTTCTGGAATCACACCATTGTTTCTGATTGCATTGATGTCATTGTCAGCAGTTCCAACTCTGTACTCACTGTCTAGTAGACGAGTAGCTACGAACTGTAGATCAGTAGGAACGATCAACTTCTTAGGTCTAGCTGCAATTTTAAGACCTCTTTCATCAGTCCACTTACTAATTTGAATTACTGCATCTTCTAAAGATGTTTCGTTCAAGTCAGCACCAGTGACTGGTCTGTTAGAGTTCTTACCGCCAGATACTAATGGATGACCATCACCACCTGTTACACCATCACCACTTGCTGTAAATAAATTTACACCATCTCCAGATTGGAAAGAGTTAGTAAATCCATTATTAAGTGGATAAGCTGATTTGACTTGCTTAGTGTAAGCCATTGCTCTTGCTAATGCTTTAGTATACCTAGCAGATAAACTTACATAAAGATTATCTTCCATAGCTTCCTCAGTAACTGAGAAACCTAAAGCAATAGTTTCGTGTGTGTAACGAGCTACAAAAGATTCTTGTGCTGTATCAAAAGATATAGATGCACCTTCATCTTTTACTGGAGCAGCAGCGAAACCTGATAACTTGAGTTCTTCTTCGAATGATCTCTCAGAATTCTCAGTTACATAGATTTGCTCATGCTCATTCTCGTAATTGTTGTACTCATCTCCAAACAGTGCGTTAAGACCTGGAAGGAGTTGTTTTAGCTCATTTGCTCTTGAAATAGCTGCCATAATATTCTCCTATTAGCCTATGCCTGTTGTGTTAAGTAATTGATGTCCTACGTTGAACATCACCAATACGTCAGTATAGCTGTCTCCAACTTCACTATCAGGACCATCAATAAAATCGATAATCTTTAATGGTAGTGTGTTGGTAGTAGCTGCTGTACTTCCATCAATCGCATTTCTACTTGTGCCAATGTTAGTTGACCCAGCAGTTTGAACGACTCCGACATTTTTACCCAAATCATCTTGAGTAAGTGATTCGTCTGATTGCATCTGCATGACCACGAATGGATCAGAAGCAACATACGCAACAATATCATCAGCAGCTATTGAAGCTGGAAAATATTGATTTGTGGTGAATTGACCTGTTGTAGGATCAGTATAAGCACATCCAAGGAAAACACCGATTGGGGTTAGAGTCGTTGTACCAGTATCCTTTTGGATAGTAGTATTAGGATTGTCATCTGCCCACTTTACAAAATCTCCATAGAATATGGATGTTCCATATGCATTTTTGATTTTATAATGAGTTATTTTCGCATTGTATGCACAAGATACTAATGAACTTACAGGTCTAGCACCCATAGGTGTAGCTGAACTTGCCATAATTTTTCCTGTTTATAAAATTACTATTACAAGAAACTAGGACTTTTTACCAAAAGTTGTTTGAGATTTTCGTTCAAATACTTGTTTGGTAGCCATTCTAGAATCTTGATCCTTAAAATATATGTTATCAACAGATTCCATTTGATTTTGAGCCATTCTTTGGAAGTGCTCATCTCTAGCTTTCGCTTTCTCTTTTGGCATCTTGCATAACAGTTGCCCACCAACTTCAATATTTCCTTTCTCTGCCCATTCAGATTTGTAGTCCATCATGTGAATATGTAACTCAGGATGATCTTCTGCCTTGCAAGGAATCCAACCTTCTCTGAATTTTTTTGAAACATTAGGATTATCAGTTTTACCTAATAAACTTGTTCTTATCCACCTGAAGACCCAACCTTCTTGAGGATTAGGACTTGGTAAGTTAGATGGGTTTTCCCAGCTTTCTGGTCGCTGGATAATCTCTCGATCTTCTGATCCCCTAGGGGTACGCACTTGTTCTTCAGAAGTCTCTACAACTTCTTTATTTATATTATTTTCGTCTGACATTTAAGTCTCCTTTAGTAATTGTTTTGCGTATTGCTCTGGACTAATTCCAAGTTGACGTGCTAATTTAACTTGCGTCTGAGTCAATCGTATACTGCGAGGGTTAGTTTTACCACCAGTCGACCTCGATGCTGGTGCAACAACGTTTGAAGGTTGTCTAGTTTGGTTTTCTTCTTCAATATCTATTGAAGGTTGAACACCAAAAAAATCTGGATATGCATTACGCAATTCTTTATCTATTTCTGCGTAATACTGTTTTGAATTATTTTCTGGGTCTATGCCTTTGTTTTGCAATCTTTGATCAAGAGTTAAAGCATAAGAAGTCATTTCTCTATGCTTTGCATTACTATTATTCATAAACCAAGGGTTTTTAGCTGACCATGCTTGCATTTCTGGATCAAGCTGTTGTTCTTGCACAGGTTGAACCTGTGGTTGTTGTGTTTGAAACTGTCGTGTAAATTGTGATTGCACTGATTCTGCATATCTTCCTGCACTTTGTTCTGCTAATACTGCTCTAGATATTTCTTCTTGAGCAAGTGCCATAGCATCTGCATCACCTTCTTCATATGCTTTTTTATATTTAGCTTGAGCATTTTGTTTTGCCCATAAAGCATTGTTATATGCTTGTTTATTAAGAACTTCACCACCTTGATTAACCATTGCTTGCAATCTTTGATTCTCAGTCATAAGATTTTTAAGCGTATTTGTGGCTTCTCTAGCTTGTCTTTCAGCAGCTTCTTTAGCCCTTCTCTCTTCGTGATATTCGTATTTAATTTTATTTATACGATCACCAGCACGTTTACTGTATTCAGTAATTTCAGCATCTATAGAATCATCATCTATAGGTGCTTCTAGTGTTTCTTGTTTGGGAGGTCTTCTATCCTCTTCTGGAGTGTCATCAATAACTTCAACTTTAAAATCTTCTTCTGGATTTGGTTTTTTAATTTCTGTTTTAACACCAAAAAACTTATCTTCGTTTGTTTGTGGTTTTATTTGTCCATTTTCATTTTGAACAAATTCAGTTTCAATTTTTTCATTTACTTGATCATTCATGCTCTAACTACTCCTGTAGGGTCTTCGACAACTGCTTCCACAGTATCATCATTTATTAAACGAAACTCTTGTCCATACATTTTCATTCTAGTGCCTGAATAAGCACGAAATATTACCCAATCACCTTTTTTACAATAAGGTCCACTTGGAAACCTTCTTTCATCAGCGTATGCATCAGGACCAAGTTCAAGTACAAATCCACAGATATTACTTACTTCTTCATCTCTGATAGTGCTAGATGCTTTAATGATTCCACCATCTGTAACTTCTTCTGCTTTCGGCATAGCAACTAAAATTCTATATCCTTTTGGATCAGGTAATTGTTTTTTAGTTTCTTTATCTACTTCTGGCTTTTTTACGCTTTCTGGTTGAGGTATTTTTTTTTCTTTACTCATATTTTTGCACGACATTTAGGAGTCGAGTTCCTATTCTTCTTTAACGTTCCTTTCTATCCAATCTAAAAGTTCTCGTTCTGCAAGGGCTAAACCCTCGATGACACCAGTCAATCTTTTATACTCTGCAAAATCTTTACAGTTTCCTGTAGCAATATGATCTGCGTGTTCATTCAAAGCATCTCTATATTTTTTTTGCAAATATTCAAAAAGTGATAGCTCTTTGATGTCATTAGTCATTCGTATTGATATCTTTAACCATATCTTTAGCTATGTCAACACCTTCTTTAAATTCTTTTGCTGCTTGTTTTTTATTTTGCAAGTTACTGTCTAGCAAATCGCTAGCAATCTTCTGACCAATATTAGCACCTGCAATTTGTTCTTGTGAACTAATTCTTCTTTCTTCAAGTTCTTTTTGATCTTGTTGTTTTTGTGCTGCTAATTGTAAACGTGCTGCATCTGCTTGTGCCTTACGTTGTACTTCTGCTTCTTTAATAGCTATCTCTGCTTGTTTAGCTTGTATTAATGGGTCTTGCATTTGCTCATTTATTCTTTCTTGTTCTGCTTGCATCATGGCTTTTTGTGTAACTCTAGATGCTGCTTCTGCAACAAGCTCAGAAATACGTTTTTCAACATCTGCTGGTAATGGCTCACCAAGAGGTGGTAGCTCTATACCCATTTCTTGTTCCACTTGATCTCTAAACTTCATTGTTAAATGTTCATTAACATAGGCTGATGCAGCAGCTAGAATAGAAGGAGCGTTTGGAGTTTTACCTAAAATGGCTTGTATTTCAGGATTATCCTGTGCTGCTGCAACAGTTTGGATATGTGCATCATGGTCTTGGAACTCATATGCTTTAACTGGTTTATTGTTAATTAAATTTTGTACTGCTGATACAGGATCAACTGGTGGTATATCTCCTACTTCAGGAATAATATCATCTACATTTTCAATACCAAGAACTTCAAGCATTTGTCTATGTAGTTCTCTAAGGTCATACATTTCTGGTGCAGAAGTTGCTAATTGAAATGCTGCTTGATATTGCATAATTCTTTGAGCCATTGTTGATGCATTAGGATCAGATACTGGTAATACATCAACTCTTTGATCAAAGTCTGATGATTTAATATCTTCTTCTTCGTCAGTATCATATGGATAACTTGGATTGCCAAAGTCTTTAATAATGCCAACAAGAATCTCAAATTCTTTTTTCATTGAAGCATGAAGCCTTGCTTGTACTGCTGACATAACTTTCATGTTTCTCTCAAGCAATGCAAGTGTAGTACCTACAGGAGCTTGTGAGTTCATGTCAGACACTTTCATATCAGATATACTTGCGAACCTACGACCTTCTTCAACAATAGTGTTGAGTAAGGAATAGAGAGTCTGAGAAGGCTCTTTATAGGGTAAGAAAGTTATATTATCTTTAATAGCACCGCCTGGTACATCAACATCTCTAAACTCACCTGGCATGATAGGAGTATCATCACCTTTGATTCTAAGACCTCTAGATTTAAGACCACCTGGTAAATTAGATAAAGTACCAGAGTCAACTAATTGTCTTAATAAACTTGTAGCTGATTTGGCTAATCCACCTATCATGTGAACTAAACCAAAACCATAAAATCCTAAACCTGGTAAGTATTGATAATGTACAAAATGAGAACGTCTTTGTTTTTGCTTATCATCTTCGTAAAAGTTTCTTCTAATACTTAATATTGTTGAACTGCCATAATCTATTGTTACAACATAAGGCAATTGAATACCTGTATTCTCTCCATCAACAGTATCTTCAAATCCTGGTAAATCAAGATTAACTTGCATTTCAAGCAATGTATGACGTTGATCATATCTATCGCCTACATTCTCACCAGTAAGTTCGTTGTATTTTTCTTGTATATCAGAATATGAATTAGTAGGATCAGGCAATTCAATATCTTTATAGAAACCATTAACTTGCATTTTGCGTATTTCATTAAATGATTTACGCATAACATGAGTAGCACGTTCACAAGTTTCTAAATCACTTGCACCATAATTAACTACGACATCTTCTGATGGAACAAATATCCCACTTGGTCTTCCAAGATTAGGATCGTAATAAACTTTTCTAAATGCAGAACCTGCTAAAGGCAAAGAGAATAATAGTTTTTCTGTTTCTGTTCTATATTCTGACATTTCATAAGTCAGCAAATAGTTCATATAGTCTTGTACTCTTTCAGCTTGTTTAGCTTTTTCTTCTGTAATTTTTCCTACAATTTTAGTCTTAACTGGACCACTAGCAGGGAATATCTCTGATATAGCTTGAGATTGAAATTTAATTACAGCCTCAGAGAGCATAGGATGGAATACACCACAAGCTCCATTCCAAGGCTGAGTTCTCTCTTCAATTTTTAAACCAAGTTGATCTAAGCCTTTTGTGTAGGTTTCTTCCCAATCTCTTCTTGAATCTTTGTCGTTTTGAAAAGCAGCAATAAGCTCAGAGCCGATTCTCTCTAAATCATTTTCATCTATAACTTCAGCTAAGTTATCACCAAACTCTGATTCAGGTCTATCTTCCTGTGGATCAAAATCAATTAACATACCTCCATCTTCAGTCTCTATTGAAACTGATTCTGGATTTTCTATTGCAATGCTAATTGCTTCTGGCTCTTGTTCTATTAAACCTTCTACAGGTGTAGCAGGTGTTCTTTCTATTGCCAATATAAACTCCTAGTAGTAATCAGCGACTCTATTATGTTCTAACTCCTCTTCTTCTTCATCTGAGTATAAAGGAACAAAGCCACCTTGTCTAAATCTTAACAGAGCTTGCGTACTGCTATCAACTAAATCATCATGTTCAGCATTTGGGAAAGCTGCAAACTCTTCTATAACTTCTTCCGCCCATCTGGTTTGAGGTGCCCATACAATCCCTGATGCAAATATATCAGACACTGCATTAACCCTTGATATCTTGTCGTTACCTCTACTAGGCGTATATTCTTGAACTGGTATACCCATTTGCCTTAATTCAAATATTAATGGCATCCCTGCTGCTTTTGCTTCAACAATAAAAGCATCTGGTTTGTAGGCATTGTATTTCTCCATAGCTACTTTCTTTAACTCTGGAAATTCTAATCTCTCTTTATGTGCATCTAATAAAATAATATTAGGTGCATATTGTCCGTCTTCTTCACACTCTTTATAAAAAACACCCCAAGTGGTACAAGCTGAAAAGTCTGCTCTTTCTGATTTTAAAAATGCGGTATCCCAGGATTGAATAATAAATTCACATTGAGGAGGTTCCTGATATTCCCATTCTTGCCACCATTCACGTTTTACTAAAGCTCCTTCTTCAGCAGTGGGGTCTTGCTGATATTGAGCCATCCATTTAGAGGTAGGCAGTTCTGCTTTAAGAGCTTCTAACTCTTCTAACTTCCAGAACTCAGACCATAAAGGGGAGCCAGAGGGTAGTATGGCTGGGAGTTCTATTACCTCCCATTGGTCTGCACCGCCTCTTTTGACACTAGCATCCACGACTTGACCTGTAAGGTCTTTCTGATGCCATCTTGTCATTACCATGACAATAGAGCCATTAGGCTGTAAACGCTGACGAGGACCTGATGTGTACCACTCGTAGGTTCGGTTAAAAACATTTGTATCAGAGCTTGACCCTTCCTGTTCACTGTGAGGGTCATCAATGATGAGCAGGTCAGCACCTTTACCAGTTACAGCACCACCTACACCGATAGCGAAATATTCACCACCTTTATTAGTGTTCCAACGCCCTGCTGCTTTAGAGTCAGCCTGCAAACTGACGTTTGGAAATATTCTTTTAAAATCTTTGCTGTTGACAAGGTTTCTGACCTTTCGCCCAAACCCTACAGCTAACTCAGCAGTATGAGCAGTCTGTATAATTTTCTTGTCTGGGTATCTTCCTAAAAACCATGCAGGTAATAGGTAAGATGCAAATTCAGATTTCGTATGACGAGGAGGCATATTAATGATCAAACGCTTGAGTTCACCATTAGCAACTCTCTCAAAGGCTTCCGCCATTACTTCATGGTGTTTACCATGAATAAAAGCAGACCACATCTCATAAACAAACTTTAAATAATTTTGGCTACAAGCCTCCCTAGCCTTCGCCTCATCTAATTCTTCTAAGAGACTAAGCAACTCCTGTTTGTCTTCAAGCGATAAATTCTGAATCTTTGATAAAACTTGTGAGTTCATATATCTAGTATATACCTACTAATCTATATACCAAATTAAAAATCTTATCTAGTTCCTATAGTAGGTACATACGAGAGGTATGCACTAGATGTCTGGTATGTACTAGGTATATGTATCTACAGATTCTACAATATTGCAGGTCTTCACATGAAAAGTCAAGTATAAATATGAAAATATATATGGGGGGGGTATGGGACCCAACTTTTTTCTACAAAAATAGGGGGTGGGGGTCTAATATCTACCTGCTAGCAAAATGCAATTAGTACCCTATTGGGAAAATAGCTATA